>Ga0065711_1000774_pt1 | contig 70811 bp, 35 predicted proteins | sample Hoacrofraction12_FD_59098 | JGI IMG/M metagenome (GOLD analysis project Ga0065711, IMG submission 59098) | Hoatzin crop microbial communities from Cojedes, Venezuela - Epithelial fraction 12 v2 (version 2) | ecosystem: Host-associated > Birds > Digestive system > Esophagus > Crop | place... | reverse complement strand
TCCTTCTCTGGAGATATTCAAGACCCGCCTGGACAAGGTCCTGTGCAGCCTGCTGTAGGTGACCCTGCTTCGGCAGGAGGGTTGGACTAGATGACCCACAGAGGTTCCTTTCCACCCCTACCATTCTGTGATTCTGTGACTTAAATAGTGCCTCCAGTCTGAAACCAGGACATGCTGCTATCCTTCATCTGCATATACAGTATTTTTGTAACATGTCTGGTCTCCTCTTGTCTTTCATAATCTCCTGATATACTTAGCAGATAAATAAAAAAATAAAGCATTCTGTGATTTTTATAGTATCCGGTATAAAAGACCTTGGGCTGTAAGGCACAATCACAGTCCATATATGGTGTAATTTAATATAATATCCCCATTAGTATATAACTTAATATTATGTATTAAACACATGATCTGATGTTAAAACCTTGAGAAATTTATCATTAATCATCTTCACAGCTTAACTTTATGCATATGGAAAACTTGTTTGGATTTCTTGTATGTTATTGATATAAAAATAGATTTCCCTGGCATGCATTGAAATATAAGCATACATTTTCCATCATCTAATATTCAAGACCTGGCTACATACTTTGTATATGCCACTAATGTGGTTCTTCATGCTACACCATTAAACAAACATCCAAGTAAGCAAGAAGGCATCACTAGAATGTGTCATTTCTATTGCGATTTCAGGTGCAATTACAATCTGTGTACATGTGTAAATATTTACAGGATAACAGGCATTGAGAATGTGCTCTATAATTTACCAGTTTTAGTGGAAAAATTCCTTTATTTGAGCTTTCTTTTATTGTCAAGCTCTTTACCAGAAACTTAAACCTTAGTGAAGATAAGCTTCAGGGAAGTGGTACAGTAATTAGCAAGTACAAGAGCTGGTTCCATGGGGAATTCAGATATAAGAGCTTTCCTGCTGGGATAAATGGTGGCAGTATGGAAGTCAAAATGTTTTGTTATAACACTGGATACTGTTAAAATCAGCCTCTGATGAATTCTCTCGCATGGGAATGAAAATTCTTTTGTGCAGTGAGTGGCACAATAAAGAAATGTCAAATTTCAAAATAGAAGCTTCAAGCAATTTTTTAGATGAGAACTTTGAAAAAATATTAGAATTGTATTAAGAAACACACACTGTTTCCCCAACATCCTAAGCAAGTGAAGTTCTCATATTTTTGTCTCTCGCATAGTGAATTAATCTTTTAAATAAACTGGACATTTGTAATATGCGACAAACAACTTGATGTCATTCCTCATTACAGTGGTCTTATTATTCCATAGAGTGCCTATGGACAGGGGTAATAAATATATGTAAATTTGCCAGAAAGCCAGTACATTCTGCCCATAGTCATATGTATGTCTTTGCTTACTGTGTATAATTAGCATACAAATATAAATTGCTGCCAGGTTTCTTATTCTTTTGCTTTGCTATAAATAGAAGTTGAATCAACAGGTTGAATCAGATTTTACACAAGAACAGAAATAAAAGCATTATTTATTAAATGCAGAAGGATCATTCTGCAGCCATTCCACAGCCATTGCACTCCGCCTTGCAAGAATCTTGAAAAAGTTGATTTGACAATACAAATGTGCTTTGCATAGCCTATAAAGGGCATACAAACCATTTCCTTCAATTAGCAAAGTTAAGTTGATAAATAGCAAGAGTTTGAAATTTCTTTTAATGCCAAATGGAAATAATTGCAATTTGATTAGAGTTCTATCATAGAACAACTTCATTTTATGACATAAATGTAATTTGACCACGTTCTATAATATTTTTAATAAGAATACTCATTGGATAGGATGTCATGAGCTATGCTAGTTTTTATCACTATTAGAAGACTACAAAAGCAGAACAATGAAACCTTTCCTCAAGCCCCTATTCCCCCATGACAACTGCATTAATAAACTAAGAAATTTTTGCAAGTGGAAATTAAAATTGCAGCTCCTACTATAAATGAAATCACTCTGTAATAGTTTAACACAAAACAGTACTTCTTGTGGCATACAGTCAAGTAATAATCAAGAAAATGGTCACATACACATGTATTTGTGTATCTTTCTATGTGTGCAGACCCATGCGCACACACGTTCTTGTGGATCAGAGGAAATGATTCATTATTCCATCTTAATTCTGTGTAGACACTTTTCAGCATTGCAAACCACTGCCGACTTAGTGGAAATAAAAGCAAGGTTTGTCTCTGCTTCAGAGGAGTCCAACTCTGAAAAGGCTTTGCAAGATTTGGGTTCAGAAGCACGAGTAGAACAGGGTCGCTAACACTGTACTGACCCAAGGAAAAGGTTGTCGTCGAATAAAGAATTTATGACTATGCATGGCATTTTTAGTAGATCTATAGATATAATTGATTTCCTCGAATATGCAAAGTATTTGGGGAAAGAATGCAGCCTCTGCAGAATCAGAGTCAATATGCTTCATCTATACAATGCTACTTAAAAATACTCAGTTAACTGGAGCTGAAAAGTGTTGCCCACAAGTGTCAGCTTGGTGCTATTCCAAGTGCTGATGGAACCAATATTTGAATTCAGAGGAACTAGGGCACTCCGACAGGAACAGATCCACCTGGAGTGGGGAAAGGAGGCAGAGAGGGCTGAGGGGACTCTGGTGATGCCCTGCCCCGGCTCCACCCCTGTTAGCATGCTTCATGCGACTGTATAGCACAAACATTATGCTGCTGACAGCGTAGCAGGAGCCTGCATATGGTCTCAGTCATGGTTAATGCACCAGGGGTGGTTCGCATGGTAGGGTAGGAAAAGTTACCCATGAACGTGACCTTTACGTACTAAAAGAGGTGAATGGGAGAGGGGGGTGCAGGCTGGATGCCTGGGTTTCCTAACGATGTTGTTGCCCTGCATGTTGTGATGAAGCAGTGGTTTGCTAGGTGAAGTCCACAAGAAGACACACGACTCACAGTTCCTTAGAGCCCTTCTGCCATAGTGATGTACTTACAACATCAGAGCAAACTGGCTTTTTTCACAAGACTCCGGTACAGAATAACTTAGTAAGGCAAAACAAGACAGGTTGTATAATAATTTGTCATATGAATGGCTCTGCTGCTCGCCATACTAGCATAGGGTAACTCCAACGAGTTCTTGGCGGCTTTGATTGTTCCCCTCTTTTTTATCACAGCACCTTTCTTGACATCAGAGTGTCTGTTGTAGTTTACTTCACCCATAGATCTCTTTTCCCCCCAATTCACTGCTTCCATTACCTGTGCCCACATAACTTACCTTGCTTTGGCAGAAGGGAGAGAATATACAGCCTCCTTCTCATGAGGTAATCAATAGTGCTTCAGAGACAAGCCAACCAGCAAAGGCCTATAAAGAAGTGTCACTTCTGTCTTCAACAGCCCTCCATATGTGGCATTTGCAATGCTTTTAGTCTCAATTGACCTGACCCAAGGGAAAGATGTCAAGAAGCCTCTGCTGATTGGAATCTCCTGCGGTTCCTGCTTCACTGGAGAATCACCATCTTATGGCACACTGCTTTTCTTTCACAAATACTGAATGCTTAGGCTTTATTAAGAATTCATATATGTCATGGATGAAATCTCTAATGAATGATCATTAGAAGATGAACAGATATTTGTTTAAAAGAAGACTATGAAGGAGGTACCCGAAAGCAGGAACACTGGATTATACTTTGGGACGACTGTATTTCTAACCGAGCATTTGGCTAACACAGATGTAATGAAACACTGACCAGGAACTTCTACAATATGACAGACCAGTGACAGCTACTAAACCAGCTCTGTAGCCAGCAGTTTCTATGGGACATATGCACAGCATTTCTGTCAGCAGCGTGAGACAGGCAGATGCTTACAGAGCAAAAGCTTACATCTACACTTTTGAAGAAAGAGTAGGCAAGGACACCGATTTAAAACATTATTTTCTACCTATAAACCTTTTTTTTTCTTGGTATTTATGAGATGTTTCATCCATGGTGAGACATAAAAAGATGCAAAAATAATTATCCTGATAGAAGTTAAACAATAAAAGAAGGAAACAAGAAAAATATACCTTTATCAGGGTTCTCTTGTAAACTGTCATAAACTCAAAAATATTAACCCCTTCCAAGGTACATCTAGGAGACTGCCAGACCGCCGCTACTTTTTAGAAATACCACATATGTATCATCTTGCAAGTTTCAGTTTGTGCGGTTTGTGATAGAGTCCAGAGGTCAGTCACTCTCCAAAGATAAAGAATTGGTGGTCAGTAGAGCAGGACTTGTGCACAAAGGAATGGGGAAAAGTTCCAGAAGCTCCTTGTCACTGCCAGAGCTTAGTGACATTTAATTGTGTCAGCTTGTGCTCCACAAGCATCACCTAAGTCTGTATATGTTTGAGTTTTTCAAAATTTAAGCAGAGGAAAAAAGAAAACAATTAAAAAACCCTCCCAAACCAACACCTCAGTTCTGTTTCCATTACCGCATATTTCTGAAGGGATACACAATAATTTAGTACGCCCAAATTGCTGACACACTCTGAAAGGGAGCTCTAAAGTCTGCTATTCATTTTTAGAGGCTGAACAGTTGCACTATAAATCTTATTTTAGAAGGCAGTGTTGGTCTGAGCCCCAGAAACTCACCCGGACCCCCAGAGCCCAGGGCAATGCTCAGCTTCTGCTCAAAGGTGGGAAACTGGAAGCAGCGTGAAGATCAGGATCATGCACTGGGAAGTGACATTTCCCTCACATTCCCAGAGGGAAAACAGAAACAGCTGGAGTTTATAAGCAAAGTGTTTTACTACCCTTTCTATTTGCACATACAAGCTGCTAAGTATATAAACGTGAAATAATTATCACAAAATTCAGGTGGGAAGGCAGCTTAGGAGGTCTCAGTCGAGCCTCCTGCTCAAAGAAGGGCCAGCTTGAGCTCAGAGAAGGTTGCTCAGGGCTTTATCTTCTAAAGATGAAGACTACACAACCTATATATCTATATAACTAAAATAAATATAATACAGATTTTTACATATGTGTACATACATATAATACTATCTTTACTTGATATCTAATGTTAGAAAAGTAGCTGATCATGTTCAAAAAGGTTTGGAAATCAGGTATTAGGGGATATACATTAGACAGGGCTGAGATCTAAAATGAGAATTCATTGTAAAAGAGGCAAAGGTTAGGTTTGTTTTCTCATGCCATAGATAAAACAGTGCTCTTAAAAGCAAATGAAATACAATTCGTAAGTGAAATACAATTCACAAATGTTATATTAATTTGACTTCTGATAGCACTGTGCTCCTAATGAGAAATTAACTTTACTTAAAAATCAAGGTCTCGGAAATGTAATGTTACAAGCTCAAAGGCACTGATACCAGACCTGCTGCTTAATTTCTGTTTTTCTCTAACTCTTTGCTGCCAATTTGGGCAAACGTGGCAAACTGACTATTCCATATTTAGGGGCCGTGATCATGAGATGCAATGGTATTTCTCCTGGTATGCTTAAGTATTCAGTCTTTCTGATTTGTTCCTGGGAGATTTCAAAAATGACAAAGCTTCAGTGATGTCAGAGATCCATACTTCTCTCATTGCACGTACTTTATGAATGATATGTACTTTAATATTTGAAAAACACCATTCTTCTGTCCACTGAACTGATTGTCAAGACTGTAACAGATATATTGAAATACACGTGGGTGCAACATATTAATGGTGTATCTCATTTTCCTATTAATGTTACAGGCAGAACCTTAATGCATGTCACCCATAATTCTATTTTCACCATCTGTGGTAGAAACAGGAGTCTACTTTTTCTAAATTAACTATAGGTTTGAAAATTGGTGCATTTTTCCACTTCTAAAACATTTTGTCTGAAATACTTTCATTTGTTTTCCTTCACTGTCCCAGATGACTCCAAAGGTAAACCATTCACACTCCACAGATCTGTTTAACATAGAATAAATGATGGGGAGGTAGCAGTTGTATCTTATTTTTTCCTTTCATATTTTAGCTATGTTTTAAGATTCTTAGACATCAAAATTTTAAATAACGTGTCAAACATTTATACGGTTAATGGTGAGCCTTGGTGTTAGAATTTGATATGTCACTTGATCTTGTGCTAACAGTTAAAATACTAAAAATAAAAAACTAAAATTAAAAATTACATATCTTAGCTTGATCATTTTTCTAAGGTAAATGGTCACTGGTGTCATTGTTTTCTTAAAATCTTTCAGGGTTTTTGTAATTTCCTTTGGTAAAAGGAAGGTACTTCCACCAAACAAAGAAATCTAACCACACCGCCAGAACAAACCCCATAGGCTAGGTGCATTTAAGTTTTATCTCAAAATAGAATGGTGATGATCTATTCTCATTCATTTTTACTGTTCCTAAAAATTTGGTCTCCAGGTAGATGATGACGTACTACTACAACTAATAAAAAATCCCCACAATAATGGCAAATGGTTATAAAAAGGTCTTATCATCATGAATGAAGCACTAAAGGGAATAGGCCATGGACTTGCATGCCAGTCAGCAACTAGGCACTTTATTTGTGTGTAATAAATACTCAGTTTTAAAATAATTTAAAAACTTCTACCCAAGACTAAATGCTCAAACAAGAATATAAGGTGATTGATTACACTGGAAAAATTACTTAGTAAATAATCATTCCCACAAATCAGTTATTTTCATTTTTGTAAGGGTTACGTCTTCAGCCTGCTCTCAAGCCCTAACAAAGATGGGTTTTGCTCTACTGCAGAACTCTGCTGCTCTCTGAAGGTGAACAAGCACTGGACTGTAAGAAGGTGGGAAATTAATTCAGCCTTGGTGACCTCTCAGAAAACACTTGGAACTGCCTTCTTTTCTGGTAAAGAACCTAAATCAAGTGAGCCTGCATAACTTCAGTGGTGACAGCATGCCTAGGCAAAAGGAAATCTTTGAAAAAAGGACACTCCCAGGCTACAGGGCAGAAGCAGGGTGGCTGGTCATAAATTTGTATTTAAATTGGTACCAGAGACAAACACATAGGCCAAAAATGACAGCTTTGTGTATTTTTCCTTCTGTAGTAAGACACTACCTTTGCTTGAGACTCCAATCAATTTTTGGGCACTAACATTACACAGAATTCCAGCCTTGAGGAAAAGCGAAAAGCTAACAGGCCCAATGTCGACGTTAAACAAGCTATAATTTCCTAACCAGGTGTGGATGGCAAAATCTGACCAGATTGAGAATGGATTGATCAGATGACCAGAAAATGTGGGTCTAAAGACTTAGTTGTTGGTTATAGTTACTAATGGAAAGTTATTTGTTCAGTCTAAAGGAGTACTGTTACTTCTGCCAACTTCTCAGCTGATGACCCCAAACTTTCACCATCATCTTAGTCTTGTCTTGGTATAGCTAATTCACTCCTGTTCATGCTCTGACCTTGGTCAAACTCTGGCTGAAGGACTGAGCTAATACACTGAGAGGGACTTTTCACAAGGATGTGTAGTGATAGGACAAGGGGGAACGGCTCTAAACTAAAAGAGGGCAGATTTAGATTAGGTATTAGGAAGAAATTCTTCACCATGAGGGTGGTGAAACACTGGAACAGGTTTCCCAGAGAAGCTGTGTATGCCCCCTCCCTGGAAGTGTTCAAGGCCAGGTTGGATGGAGCTCTGAGAAACCTGGTCTAGTGGAAGATGTCCCTGCTCATGGCAGGGGGGTTGAAACTAGATGATCTTTAAGGTCCCTTCCAACCCTTAACGTTCTATGATTCTGTGATTCTGTGATCAGCAGGCTGCATTACAGCTGCTCCATACCAACTGTTCTGGCCCCCATATACTCACTGTTTTGGGAGAAGAAAGTTGCAGACACGACAGATAGTCACATAGTGGCACGCTGCTCTCTGAAGATCCTTAGGAAGAGGAGTTACTGCCCACAAGCACCCAGTGAGATGCTCCTGAGGCTGCGAGCAGCAAACTGACTGAAGACCAGCCTCATCCACGGCTCAGATACTACTTGCAAGACAACAGTGCCTGCAGACAAGCGGTGCTGGAGTTACTTAACAGGTCGGGTCTGTCTCTGAAAGTCTCTCTCATTAGGATTAAGTGGGTAGGGATAATCTATGAAGAAATAAAACATAATTCTAATAATCCTTTCTTCACATCTGCATGGCTTTTCAAAAGGCAGTAAAGGTATGTATCAATTACTGTGTGTAATGATGAGCAGAGCAATGTCTGCAAGCTTTCTCCTGGGAGAGGAGCTGGTAAAAAGAAATTATGTAACTGCTTGGACCCAAGTATCATCTTCACTGAGACTACGCCTGCCATTTTTGCTCCTGCATGGCCTACCACATATCTTAAGCATTCAGCACTGCAGTCATCTACTCCTTTCTCTCTTAACGCAGGCCCCCAAAATACAGAAGACTATGTAGGGATGTGGTAAAAAACATGATCCAAGCTATACCGCTCCCTCACTCTGGGTTTCCAGGCTGTTGGCATCTGTAATGGAAACAAAGCCCTGGGCAATGGGAGTCTGTCCTCCTGTCCCACTGCTGCCAGCAGCCTCGCCCTTCTGGGTCCCATCGCGCTGACATTTCTGAAAGGTGAGAGTTCTCCTGGCTGATCTAAAAAGGTTTTATCCACAAGAAGAAAGGGTAAGTCTTGGTTTTGTTTCAACTCCAAATCCTAAAAATGCAAATCAACAAAGTGGCTTCACAGCAGAAGAAAATTCTTAACATACACACCAAGATTTAGAGAAGCAAGCTGGTTGGCAATTAGAGACAATTCCATAACATGAACAATGCAGGTTAAAGGGTGGGTTTAACAGTATCATGTACTATCTGCACTATGCTTGGATTCGAAATGGGGCAGGAAACTTTTAGGGAACAAATGAGGGCCACAAGCGGCATTTTCCATCTAAGTGCTTAGCTTGACATTTGTAATTAAGAATGAACGTTGCATTTCTTTTCAGGGACAAAACATCTCATAGTACTGCAGCTGATTCAATATTTGAAAGAGAGGTTGATGTCTGAAAGTACAAATACATTATTTCATAACACATCTTTCATAGCAAGATGTTAAAAACAAAATGTCCAGTGTTGAGACACAAAAAATTTGATATTGGTGATTGAAAAAACGATCCTTAAAATAAATACTAAGCAATTGTATTTCAACAATTAAAACAAAAACATCCCAAAGTCTTTCCTGTGGGTAACACTGCTGTTATGTTCTAGCTTTTATAAATCCCACCTCCTCAGCAGCTAATTAGTATTTCTTGTTCCACAAAAGTTTTAAGTGCTTGCTGAACATTGTCTCACGTAGCCTTTAAATCCTTCACAACTTACTGATGATTAAATATGGAAGTTGCGTATTTTTTTTTTCTCAGATCAATGGATTTGGCTGATTTTGACTCAATTTATGCCATAGCTCCAACTTGCAAGTTATCTCTAGCCAGAACTCCTACAGGTATCATCTCCCATCTATGGAAATTAAAGCTCTGACACTTACCTGGGAAAAACTTCTCAGATCACAGTAATCAGTAATTTGCCTATAAGCCACGAGTTATTGGACTTCCTATACTGGTGATTTTCCAAACTTTTTCTGTCCATTATGAGAACGAGAGTGTTTCTCCTAAACTCTATCCACCTGTTCAGTCACATGGCAGTATAAAAAGTGATTTCTCTTTGTACCTCTCTCTGCAAATTTAATTTGGTAAAAATGGTAAGATGTCAACTGTAAAACCTGGTGGCGACTTCATGCTGTAAAAGCATATGCTTTAATTTTCCAATAGAAACTAGCAGAAGTGTGTAGCAGGGTGGTGTCATTAACTCCTTTCAGCTGTAACTCCTTCTTTTTGTGACTTCTAATTGCTGGTGCCTTGCGAGAACGCTACAGGCTGCCCGGCTTTACCTGGAAGAACATAGGCAATGAGGTGCTATTGGCTTGTTCTGACACACCACTCTTCTACCATAAGATGGCAGACATAGTACACAGACTTTCAATATTACACTAAAAATTACAATTATTAGATCTCTACGTATACGATGTTCATTACTGCCTTTACTGCATGAACCAGGAAAAAAATGGTCTCGCTGCTCCTGCATTCATGGTATGCTATTAGGTCATCACTGCAGCTCTTTCAAAACAACATGACTTCGCAAGAAAGAAAATTAATAAAAATTTGATCAGGCATAAAATGACTGTATTTTTTTGTTCAAGTGCAGAACAGTAGCGCTATATAGGTATGGTATAGCTTTTGTTTTTATTCAGCTGTTTAGTATGCTGTCGGTATAAACACGAGACTTAAACCAAGCATCAAAACTGAACCTTTCAGACATTAATGTGATGATAGCTGTGTTATTATGAGCCTAATGATATCTAGTGCACACAAGAATACATAGGTGTCATGCTGGGAAACCAATGATCTGGCTCTCATTCTGACTGCAGGCAAAGAATATCTCATCAAAGCTATAAATTTCATGAGTCTGTTCCCAAATTTAAAACCCTTAAGGAAATGGTTTTCATGGTTCAACAGTTTTAAAGGGTTGCTCTTACTTGGCTTTGTAACAAGGAAATTAATAGTTCTTCCAAAACAAATCAGAATTATGCCATAGCTGCATGCATTTTCATGCTGTTGCCTTCAGCATTTTCCTTCCTTCTCCAGATAACATCGCTGCAGAATCCACATTGAATTCACCGTGGGGAAACATTTATTACCTGCTATGATTTCGCACTATAGCGTTAGATAGGTGATAGAAGCCGTTTACTCATTGCTATGTAAAAATTGTTTTCTTTAGGTCATGTGAAATAGAGTCAGTTTCTAATCAACCTTCACTTTTCACAGGGTAAACCTATCCAGCCTAATGTCAGGGAGAGTTAGTTTCTGTAGCGTGATGCAGAGCAACCAACCAAGAGGTAGATGGCTTATGGGACTGCAATAACAATGAAGCACTGAAGTGATATACTTCTCTGGATATTTCTGTAAAATTCTGACTGTGTGAATATTGAAGCTTCTGAGAGGAATAACCATGTTTAAATAATTTTCTTAATTTAAAGGTATAAAAACGCTTTCTAATGAGCAGAAAATGAATATTGTGTTAGGATTAGCTGTTGTGTGTCACAGTTCATGCACCTAATGCGCTATGACTAGTGCTGTTCAGGAGAAAGAACATAAATGAGCACCGAATCTCTAGCGTAGCAATACATTTGAATGTATCAATAACAAAATACTGTGAACTCTCATTTTAACCAGTAAGAAGTTACACATACATTGTGATTAAAATACCAAGATATATCTGGTGTGTGTAGAATACCTCTCATCGCACAACAGTTTACATCCAACTATTTCAATGCTTGTAGAGCTACAAACAGGAGATTAACAGCATCTGCATCAAAAGTAGCTTTGCTTTTTTGGTTCATGCCAACCATTTGGAGTCCTATCTTTAATGTAAGCATGTAGCATTCAGAATAATAATCCTTGCGTGACAACAACAATCAGATAATATACTAAGGGAAGTCATTCTAACTAAGAGCAGGCTATTCCACATCTATCTATACTACAACATAAACCATACTATCATAAATCAGAAACGTTACTCTGTGAGTGATTGACAAGAACTCCTGAACCTCAAGTTGCTGACCCCGACACGAGGGAACAGTGCAGGTACCTAATGGGGAGTGGAAAGGTCAGAAATTATTTTCTAAGAACAAAAATTATAGTAATAGACAAATTTGCTTTTATCTGAGGGTGACGTGATTGTCTGTAATAGAAGACACACTCACTACAAGAAGGACATTGAGTTGCTGGAGCACGTCCACAGAAGGGCAACGAAGCTGGTGAACGGTCTAGAAGACAAGTCTTATGAGGAGCAGCTGAGGGAACTGGGACTGTTTAGACTGGAGAAGAGGAGGCTGAGGGGAGACCTTATCGCTGTTTACAACTACCTGAAATGAGATTGTAGTGAAGTGGGTGTCGGTCTCTTCTCCCAAGTAACTAGTGATAGGACAAGAGGAAATAGCTTTAAGTTGCATTAGGGGAGGTTTAGATTGAATACTGGGAAAAATTTCTTTACTGAAAGAGTTGTGAAGCATTGGAACAGGCTGCCCAGGAAGTGGTGGAGTCGCCATCCCTGGAGATGTTAAAAAAACGTAGATATGGCACTTCAGGACGTGATTTAGTAGCCACGGTGGGGATGGCTTGACAGTTGGACTTCATGATATTAGAGGTCTTTTCCAACTTCAATGATTCTGTGATTCTAAGACACAGCACTGGAGTCCACAAAATCCTTGATAGCCCACTGTTCCACTGGAGGGAAAGAGCAAACATGGAGGACTGAACAAAAAAACAACAGTATTCCATCATAAACTGTACAAAAAGCACAATATTTGCTTTAATATGAAGAAAATGACAGTTTCTCCTCAAGCATGGAAATCATAATTATCCGCTAAGCCATCCTAAAATAGCTGTCACTGGTGCAAACAAGAAGACTGCAATTCCCAGCTGGGGCGCACCACCACTGCCATGCATGAGAGGGATTGAAAGGGAAGCAAATAGTCCTCCATCTAGACTTTCAGAGGAGCATGTGACTCTTGCTATTAAATAACTGCATAGCGGGAGAGAGAATAAAACAAAAAGGGCATTATAACTGCCTGCTCAGGCACATGTACATACATGTGTATATTCACATACAACAAATATACTGCTCCATAAATATGGCTGTAACCAGCTGAATTAAAGCTGTCTAAACTTTTGCTCGCCCCATCTCTCAGTTAACCTTTGAGCATCTTCAGATATCATTTGAGCTTCACCCTTCAGGAGCTAGGCTGCTTTCAAGCTGGCTGCTATCCAAGCTGGCTTGTGTTTGACTGCAGTGTGGATACCTTTAATAAAAGCCAGAATATTGTGCACCAGGTTTTAAACTTAGTTCTGGTGAAGAGTAACACTCAGAAACATCATGTCATAGTCATGTAGGACTGTTGCAGCCATCTACTTTTCCCAGTGCGTTGCAGCTAAAAAACCTGCATCCACTGAGAAAAAAATATATGACAAAAATTAAATCCATACCGGTAGTCTGAAAAGTCAAGAATATATAAAAAACTCAATTCAGCTGCAAATTTTAACTAGATCAGAATCAAGATAAAGGAAAAAAAAGTCACTTATTTTGTATAGTCTTTATTTTATCTTTATCATTTAAAACCCCCTCTGTTTACTAAAAATGTCTACATACAAGTCATAAAATAGGTCTCCTCCATTTTTCTGGAAGGGACAAAGTTAGGACTGCATTTTGATGTAGTCACATTTATGTCACTTCAACTCAAACTGAGCTGATTATGATACAGTGCTGATTATTATTATTTTGCAGTGAAAATCTCTAAATTCCGGTGTTTGAATTTTGAATTAAACAACCAAAGGACTGGTTTCTGTTTATCAACTCTGACTGCAGACTTCCGATGGCATATGTTGGATTTCTGAAAAAGGAGTTAACTAAAAGCATGATTTATGTAATTATACTTTCATATTCAATTTCTAAGAATTTAGGAAAGATACAGAAATACTCCTGTTAAGCTCATCAGCATTATGCATCAAATGGAAGCTTCTGTATCTTTCAATGTCTGTACCATTTTTCTCACTCAAGAGTTTGAGAGCCAAGTAATATATTTTCATACAAAACCTGAACACCGAGAAAGCACCCTTCTCATCTTATGCACCCGTACAGTCCCAGGCTGTCAGAGCTTAGACTCACCGCAAAAGGACAAACCTGCTGCCACGGACGGAACAGAAATAGATTATTTTGCACAAATCCTATGTGCTAACTGAGGATAGAATAATTTGGGCAGATAAACCTGAACACCACGTGCACGGGGGACAGGGACGGGCAGAGAGGCCAGGACATGGGCGTCATCAATCCCAGCCAGCAGGTCTCCGTGTCATTATCCTACCTTTGTGTAAGCCCTGTGTGAAACCTCATTCTCTCACCTTTTCTTGTAAGTTACTTGTTCTTGTTACTTGTTACAGCCCTTTCCAATGGCAACTCTGTCCCTTCTTCAGACCCTGATGAGTACCAAGCTCTCAGAACTGACCTTGGCTTTCTGCGTTAGCCTGAAAAAAAGGAAAAATATTCACTTTGTTCTCCTCTCCCCTGCAATTCTACACACCACTGTGCAGAGAACGGTCCATAACGTCCTGCGTGGTAAATCAGTGCTTCTGTCTTTCCTAAATCTGTCTCTTCCACTGCAGTGAAGTCAGTATCATATTCCCCTTCCTTTCTGAGGTGGCTACAGTGGTTGATCTGCACCAAACGGACCAATGCTGAATTTCTTTTATATGCTAATTTACATGATAGCTGCATGCGTTAAAATGAGATCTAGTGTTATTAAACTCCTGTAGAGTAATTGTGATTGAAATTTGTCCACAAGCTACAGACATTTGAACCTCATGAACCAGAAAAGAATTTTAAAAATACTGCTTAAGCACAGGCATGTTGTTTTTAAAATATCTGAAACTATAATTTATACAGACAGGATAAAATTGAGGATGAATACTATTTACAATCCGATTTAACACTCAATATACAGAGTAACAGTAAATATATGGAAGAGTGGGAAAAAAGAACTTTTTCAATTGAAGATGATTCATTTCTCCTAGAGCAAGATAAACTTCACTCACAGGACTTCAGTGAGTGTTGCTCCAATCCTAAAAAGACTCAGTAAGACTTTTGGAAGAAGGGGTTTTTATTTTGGATTATTACTATTCACTTAACGCTCTAATGACACAGCAAGAAGTTATTTTATTGTGTTAGAACAGAAAGATTGGTATGAAGGAATTGTACCTGTGTAAGATGGCCTCATCAAGACAAAAGCTTGACATTCATTAGCTGACAATGATCTGTCATGAAGATGGAAAAGATTTATGTGAAAGAAAACGATAATGCGACACAAAGCCAATTAAAAATCACGAGATACAGATATGTAAAACTAACTACATCCTCTATATGCCAAAAAATCCTTGCCTCCACCCAGTCGTCAGCAACATTTATTTTAATCGCTGATCAAAAGAAAATTCACAACTCATTTAGCAGAATATATTTATCTAACTTTTAAGAATCAAAGCTCTTGCTCAGAAGTACCAAAATATGTCTGAGTCATAACAATCCTTTAAGGATAACAGTGCTTTGTATAGTAAAAAAAAAAATAAAAAAAATTGACCTGTTGCTTAGTAAATGCTATTAATGATGAATAACCCATCAGCTTTCTATACTATGTTCAAAAAGCTCTTAGAATTTTATCGGTATGGTGCTCAGTTCTGATAATTCAGCTTTTAATGCAATCAAGAATATCACCAGGAGCTACTTAATTAATTCCGCAGTGCAGCATGAATTTAATTTTCAATGACTTTATTGAGAACTTTTTTTGTTATTTTTACAATGAGAAACTATAATCACTGTTACACAACTTGCAAATATTTCAAACAAGAAAGCAATCTTCTATTTTTTTGATTTTTTCTGTTCCAAATTCAGGTCCTGAGATGGATTTTCTGCCTCAGCTTCATTTTCATCTTCCTGTAAAAGAAAATGAAAACCTGAACATTAATCAACTTATTGAAGAAGTACACTTTTACGTATAGAATTCTGTAGAGACTTTTGTCACCTTTTGCCTGACCAATAAGCAGAAAAATAAGCAAGAAATGTCACTTATTCAAGCATTTGATGTTGCTCAAGAGTTGAAATAAAAATGATAAGAAATTTAAACAAGTCTAATTACCTACATTGACAGTAGAAGAATAATTTGATGAGTAAACATTTCACTGACCAATTTACTGGATGGTTACATAAAGAAATTACTAAACCAGACACGGATGACAAGATACTAAAACGTCTGCAGCACACAGTATTACACACCTTTCCTTTGTTCTTGACCAGAGGTTTCTACTAAATTACTTTCAAATACAAGAACTTTCATCACTGTTCTAAAAATTACTTTTGAAAAGCATCTGCCATTGAAAAATGTTTCATTTTTTTGAGACCAGATACGTTTACTTCACCATTTGATAAAAGACAATAAATTTAACTTCAGAGACACTTTATGTGCTGCAGCATCATATTTTTGTCCCATCTAGCATATTTTCTTGACAGGTCTGCCAATTTTCCAATTACTTGTACCACCATATGTTATCTGAAGATCAGTCAGGTCTAAAATAGGAAACATGAGCACGTCAGGCAGCAGTATGCTTACAATATTCTACAGCTTCAGCTCCAAGAGTAGGGCTCATAATTCACTACGGGTTCCTCTGGATCTCACTGAAAAAATGAAGTGACATCATAATGCCCGTTTCCATAGGAATGGATACTATTTTGTTTCCAGTACAAAATCGTGACCTCCAAAGTATAAATTATGGAAGACTGAGAAAACCATTTCACAAGGCAACTTGTAACCCATCATGAACAGTCCTTATCACACATTCAAAGTATGGCCAGTTTTCCTGCCTGCATTTTAATTCGCTATACAGGGAATCTTCCTCATTCCAAAAACACGAAGGAGAAGTAATGAATAGACATTTGGGAATGAAGAAGCGTGCTGGCTGCTGCAACAGCACTCATCACGAGTCAACACCTGAGAGAAAGGAAGTGTCAGGGACATTATGTGGGACCCAGGAACCCGAGGTGCAGTTGCTTGCTTTAAAACAGCACTTTCATTCTTCTACAAAAATAACTTTATCTTTTTGCATCCTAACCCTCCTTTCACCATTAAAGGGTGTTTTGTAAGGATAATTAAAATAAAGATTTAGAGGTACAAAACATATGGGAAGATCACACGGGCAGCACAAAATAGAAGAGCAATGGAAAATCTCATTAAAAAATATGTGGTCTTGTATCACATTACACACTAAAATAAAATCAAAAAGCTTGTTGTGCTATTAAAGAAACCTATACTACAAACCTTTTGGCTTCTAAATCCTCCCGCCTTCTGGGAATAGGCTAGGCACTGAGAGACATTTACATGACTGACCACTAAAGGCTAAATCCTTTTTTTTTTTTTCTTATCTTTCTGGACTGTCATCTCTTCAATTACCTTTAAAATATGTAGTGAGCCCTTTGGCTCTTTTAGTTCAGGTGAGCGAAGATGTCTGTGCATATGTGTGAAACCAAAGATTGATGATTCATTGAAATTACAAGTGTAGCATACATTCAGGAGAGAGAAAGGTATAGTACACACACAAAGGTCAAACTTCTAAAGAAAATAAAGGCCTGGCAGAATGGGAAACAACAAAGCAGCAGTGTGTAACTGAGCTTAGAAGAACTGTTTATAGGTGACAAAGAAAATAATTGAAAAAAAGAGCCACCCACAGTAACTTTTGGCTGTTATGGAAGAACGACCAGGTTCTCCCACGAAGGATTTGTTAATAAAAGAACTGCAAATCTGCATGTTTTTCAAGGTCCTTACCTACAGAAGTTGTATCCTTACTGTCCTCAACGCCAACTAATCCATCTCCCTAGCACACAGCCTGCCATTATTCCAATGTCTTGACTCGTACTCCCTCATAGATGGAATATAAACACTACACAACCTCCTTTTCCCAGCACACTTGACATACTGCTTAGGGCTTCCTCTCCTAACAGACGGAGCATGCAGAAATTTCAGAGACTACAGAGCTGTACCTTCACTGTGGGCTACAAGAGAGTGAAGGGATATTAGGCTCAATACTGAACATCAGCTTCCTGAGTCTATTTTTTGTAGACAAAAACGTTTCATCCAGCGAAAGAGATTTTGTGACAGAATCTTCTAGCTTTGTGTAGACTTGAAATGTTTTATTTCTGTGCTCATAAGGTCATGCTTGCTCTCTGGCAGATTTCCTAGGTTACAGCAGCAGCTGCAGTCCTCAGTGTTTTCTGAGATGCAGAAAGGATGGCTGAGTGGGTACAGCAAGTCCAGGATTTGCTCTGCGTGAATAGTGAAGATGGAAGCATCTGCTTTGGGATATTTTGCAGTACCACTACTCTTTCCTTTGTTCACCTCCTGTTGCTTCAACCAGGTAAAATCTATTCAAATAGGTAAAATTTACCAGGAAAGTGGACTTACACGGGCAGAATCCCACCCACAAGTCATCCAAGTCCCTGACTGATATTTTGTTATTTTTTGTTATTTTGATACTTTTATGCATGAAAGTTTTCTGTATAGTTTTGTAGTAACCCATGTTCTACATAGCACATCTTAATTTTGTAGAGCCTCTGTTTTCCAAAAACAGAAACAAACATTTTGAAAAAGAAATCTAATATCTCTGAACATGGGTGACTGCTGTGCAAAACGCAAAGCAATGATGGTTGATCTTTCTCAGAGTATCAATTATCAAGGGAATAAAACTTCTTCATTGTCAGATATTTCTTCAGCCAGACCAGTTCCCAGACCTGTGCAGAGTGCCAAAAGAGATAGCAGAAATGACTGGCGGAGGACACTGGAAAGCATGATCCACCAGTCCTGGCACCCATGCAGCTTTCTGCCAGAAAAAAATACTGACAGCTGTGGCCTGAGAATAGCAAATTTACCAATGAGTGAAAATTATCAGAAAATTTTGAGGTGTGAACTCTTATAAATTATAATAAGTTCAATATCACTGCTAGTATACTTGGGAAAGATTTGAACTGGCAATTTAGAGAACGCGTATTAACCATACTCCAAGATGTGAAGACTCACTATTCTTTCAGTTTGCTTCCTGACAATGCAAAATTTCTATGAAAGGTTTTATCTTTTTTTTTAATAGCCCATGAGGCATCCCAGTGATTGCACACAGAATACTGAATTGGTTGGAGTTTCTAATGTCATTAATAATGTTTGAATTTTCAGCTAAATAGCCTATATAGCCTAATTATCAAGAAATGATGCCAAGCAGACTGCAGATTAAACATATTTAATATATTTGTTTTACTAATTACCACCTATCATTATCATCATTATAACGCTTTTAATTCTGATGGATAGAAACGGAAAACGTTTTATTTCCATGTTATCTGTTAAAAAATAGTCCATGACGGTAGTGTGTGAAGTTGCTATTACCAGTGGCTACACAGCAGACAAAATACTGAATTCCAAGTTTCTGTTTCACAAAAATTCAGTTTACATTATTTCTGTTAATGCCTCACATCTCTGCTTCATGTTAGTACTTATTTTGCTTCCAGTCACCTATGACTCTACTGTTTAGTGCTTTCTGCCCTAAGCATTCTGCACAGTCATTTTGATGTTAAAATTTTCAACAATAAAAGTAGTTTTTGCTAGCAGATGTCACAAATCAAACTTCTTTCCGTATCTTTTTTGACTACAGACAACCACAGACTCAAATATTATACACTGAATTTTGAACACCCACCTAAAAGATGCCTCAGTACATATCTGGTGACATGTAAGAGTAGCAAAGGGAAGTGAATCACTCAAGACTGTATTACTACTTTTATTGAACAAGTGCCTTTAACAGCCCAAAGATCATCTTCATGTTGAAATGAATGAAGTTTACTTGTCTGGAATTGAGGTTCTTTCAGATTTACAAAACAAACAGTGTGGAAAAGTACAAAGGGCTTTATGAAGTGTTGTTAAAGCCAACACTCTGAACTGAAATGTCAGCTCAGGAGCTCCTTAAGCCACTGATGACTGGACATCTCATCAGCGTCCTGATGATGCTGATGGGCCGATGGACCTTCCACATAACTTTTTTTCCCATATCCTTTCCCCAGGCATCACTCCTTTTCCCTGATGGAAACAAGGTATTGGATTAAAAGGTCCTTTGGATGCTCTGTGGATGTCTTCAAAGGTCCTATGGACATGTCTTCCCTCAAACTACATAGTCTACACTTGATAGCTGAGTGTTTATGGGTCACAGTAACAGAACAGGGCCAAGAATTTAAAACTGAGACCCTACAATCTGCCACCTAAATGTGTGTTGTGAGTTATTATTAGTAATAAAGTAATAAATATTAGTAAAATATTAATAAAAATTAATAAAATTTAGTAAAAATTAATACAATTTAATTAATAAAATTAATAAAAAAAGTAAGTAATAAAGTACTGCGCATTCAATAGATTTGCTGAAGTTAATGGAAATACTCTGATGTTTAGATGGTCTTTAGGTGCCAAAAACTAATGATAAGAAGATGACTTTTAAGATCCTATTTCTGCAAATTTTGATCTGACAGTTGAGAGATACTGTCCTACAACTTCACCCCCTTTGAATGTATGTTTAAGGTCAACTGCAAATGGTGCTCCAAGCAGAGAATAACAGGTCCCACATGGAAAGTTAATTTTGTAGTAATTATTCCAGAATAATCCCCTGTAGACAAATTCTGGCATTAAAAAAAAAAAAAAGAAGCCTAGAAATAGGGATTTGGGTGTCCCTTTCTCTTTCCCCCCCCTCCAACCAATTTCATTCTAAATGCCTGAGGATTTTTTTTTTATTCCAGTAATTAATGAAATGAAATCTTGAAGATGACAATGAATTAACAATTCTTAACTCCACGGGGAATCTGACACTACTCTGTATGTAGAACGGATCACACCTCAATTAACTGTGCTAGGAAATGCATCAATTCACAGATTTGTGCACTATACCACACCTGTAATTCCTGAAGTTGCATTACAAAGGTGTACTTACTAAAACAAACTCGCTGTTGTGTGCTTTGCAAACTGTAACCCATATTCTAAACTTACTTAACAGCTGTATGTTACAGTGTGATGTAAATGAACATCTGAATAATAAGAAAGCACGCAAAACACAAAAATATCCTACTATAATGAGGAACGACTAAAGGGTTCTCTATGCTATCACACAATCTAGAAATATTTCAAAAACACTCAGGACTAAATTAGGATACTATTACTTTTCACAGTATCTTCACCCAACAGAGCTGTAAGATGACTAACACACTAAGCTCCAGTGAAGAGTGTCCAGCCGGTATTTCATCTCCCACCTCACAGATTCTAGCTAGCAAAACACCAGGCAGAAGCAGGTAAAAATACTTTCAGTACTCTTCAAAAATACATCAGGAAAAAGGGACTTTAGAAACTACAAGAGCTTTTCTTTGTGTAGGTTAAAGTCCAGCTTTCCAATGTCACAGGCCAAATTTGTAGGAAGAGGAGTTTCAAGGCTAAAAACTGAGAGTTCAATCAGTCCCCCTGTTAAATCGGCAAAAGATGAGCACCCATTACTGAAATTTAAAAGTTATTTTTCTTCCAACGCCTATGCTATCTCCTTCAAATGCATTACTGACAACTCTTGTTAATGAAGAGTGGTGCAAAAACACAGAGTACAACTGGAACAGTTCTTTACCAATGCGTATTAGAAGCAAATACAATTTTCTTGTGATAGACGACAGTTTTCTGTCACAGTAGTTCTGCAGTGATAAGGCAGCTGTTTGTTTCCCAAGAAAAGGAGACCCTTGCTACATGGATCATTTTCATAGTGACAGCCTTGACAAGCTTGACATTTGCTTCGTGAAGTATTCTGAAGCAGCCATCAAGAAAATGCCCCCTCTGGGACCACTGGCAAGCTGACAGTCGTACCTTTTAATGCTCATCTCCATTAAATCTTACTGTCAAAGTCCACCAACTTCCTGCAAGGAAATCTCTGCTGATCTGGCACATTAAAAAAATGGAGGATTTGAACGAACTAACCGTTATAACGTAAGTAAACATGACATCGATGAACTGGAAGCAGCGCTCCACCCCATTTTGTGTAGTAAAAAGAGCAACGTTTAACTGCGGGAGGCTTCCTTCACCGGTGCAGTAGATGGCATCGTGCTCTAGGTGGCAATGCAAGACTAGGAGAACCATTTTTATGCTGCAGCTCCTCTTCAGAAGCTACAAGCAGCTGCATGTTTACCACAAACTCTTTCCTTCAACTTGCGCTGGTACAAGAACTTTAAGTCTTTTTGAAATGTTTGTCAGTGTTCTGTATTTTCTACTTCCTTGTTTCTAATTCTGATTACACAGATAAATGTACCATTGCAAGAGCCCTTACAGTCAAATTTCATTTAACGCTTAGTACAGAAGTGGAATTTCATGCCAGATTTCAAATCCTCCATCTGTTTCTCTCCTTTTTAGGAGGCAACCATTCCACTGAGTGGCCCTTTTGGCTGCCTGCCACTGCAGTTGGGACGCTCTTCAGGGCAGGTGGTGCTTGAAACCCAACCATTGTTTTATAAGTTCAGCTGGTTCTCCTTGAAGAAAGTAAGAGGAAAATGTTTCCTCTTTAACAACTTGTCTTTAAACATTTACATTTATAAACTTTATACTGTATCTGTAAGTGCTGAGACATCACAAACCTGAAACATCAACTACGAAATAGACAAAAAGCAACTTTATTTAAGGGGATGTACTGTGCCTGTATGGGACTGACCTCCTTAATTTCCACTCTGGTCTCAGAGTGCACGCTTGCATTAGTTTGCAAGCCTTCAAGTCTGACACCGTCCTGATTAACATCCTTTCTAAGGCAAATTTGTCACTAAATTGTAATAATTACATCTGTGCATTTGTAAACATATATATGGAAATGTAAACATATATATGGAAATCGCAATACCATTTTCTACTTATGTGGCAATGTAATCATTTTTATGACTTATAAATTAAAACAGAAAGTTCCACTTTATATATACTCATAATGCTACTACAAAATAGCATACCATAGCCTAGAAATGCATATTCTATTCAAATCTAGATGACTTTAAATATTCATGGTTATACTCCCACCACATTTACACTACGCATTTACTAAATTATAAAAAGCAAAACTTCTTCATGTTTGTATTCTTGATACTAAGAAATAAAATGGCTTCTTCTTACAATAGCTACGTGAGAACAAATGATGATCAGGCCAACAACAAGGAATTCATAGCTCTTTTAAACAATTTTATTTCTAAGTACTGTTTAATAAAAAATAAACAAATAAGCGGCTAATCTTTAACTGCTCAATTGTTAGGTTATACATATATAGATAGTTACTAAATGATGGCTGAAGATTTTTTTTCATGCTTTACTGGTTTTCACCAAGAGGTTTGGCTATATACAGCCTTTCATCAAGAGGTCTTAACATTCTTTGTTTCCAAAATGATTAACAACATTAAATGGAAAAGTAGGCACAACTGAGTTACATAAAAATGCTGCTATGAGTTATATAAAAATGTTTCTGTAAGCTACGATCAAGAAGTGCTGCCTACAGTCGAAGGCAGCTGAAAGACACCACTCTAAACATGACTGAAGTACATGTTTTTTAATGGAAAAAGACAGCACTACCATATGAAAGGAATAAATTTATCTCAATAACAGAGAAAACCTAGACCCTAGTGAAAATGTTTTAGGATAAATGAGTGCATTGCATGCTTCTGACCAAAATTAATTAGAGTTTTAATGTTTTACATTTCCACCATAATTCCTTAAATGGTGCATTTATTTCATAGTAATAAACACTCGGTTCATTAAGTAAAGTTCAAAATCTGTGTTACTCGCAACATTTAACAACCTTTGGCCCTCTTCTTCAGTATTTCTTGATTCAGGTTCCCAAAGCATTGAATAAGCAATTGAGGAACACAATTAAATTTCATGACTCTGCATATTTAGGATTCTTATTTCATCTAAGACAAAGGGCAATTAATCTACCATTCTATACTGAATTCCAACTTTAGTGAGCCATAATAGATACCAAAATGAACTTACAGGAAATGCTTAATTAAATTACTGTATAAAGCATAACCAAAGTTTTTTCCTTCCTTATGACAAAAGAAAATGCACATTTAATTAGAGAAAGTCTACTGCAGTATTATAAATTTAATAGCTTGGGAATTCATGGAAATATTGCTATAATGTGACAGCTAACAAATCAGAAAGCTTTTTTCTCCTTTCTTTTATATTTCATTAGAACATTCCACCTGAGTACAGCCATGAAATTCTGTTCAGGCTCAAGGCATAAAAGATGTATCTTTCAATGGAGTTCATACAATGACATAGGAGTCTGAACAACACAGCAAAGGCCTTCATTTTAGTCACCTATTTTCCAAAAGGTGATATAAGTAAATGCTGTAAAAACAGCTTTGTATTTGTTGTAATAGTGAATGCCTATATTTAATCACAATCCATAAAGTTGTGAACAAAGCTGATAGAAATGGACCAAGCTGCAAAAGCAGATGAAGGACAGGCTATGACAGCAAATAGAACCTGTGCTACTGATGAAGAAATCAGAGATGGAAGAGACTTTTGATTTTTTAAAAAAATCACAGTTCCTCTCAGTAGGTCCCCCCAAACATGTACTGACATTTAAATTCAGAATCAAGCAACTATAACTAGACACACGTTTCAATTATTTCAACATCCATTACATAAAATCTCCAAAGAATATTCTAGGCTAGGACTAGATCCACATCTTCATGTTAACAACCCAGGTACAATCCCTCCTGGAAGACCTACATCTTACCTACTGCTATCATTCACCTCCTCTAAATTAACACTAGCACTGCAGACCTGTCCATAAGTAAAAATCATTCCTTTACAAACTGTACAAACATACTTTTAATTTGATAATATAACCCAAACATATGGCTATGGACCTAAAAACAAACAAGACAAGAAATCTATGGCTTTATAAATTGGAATTCAGTTGGTCTGATGGCAAAGGAAGTCTTGTAGATTTATTTGGTTTTGTATTTCAACTTTAGTTCTGTATTTGAAGATGACACGTGCTGTTCTGATCTGGTAACAATGCCTGAACAGTCCTGTTTCATACAATAGATCAGCTCAGCTGTATTTTAAGCATCGAGGGTGTATTGGTAATAAACACAGTCAATTTTGAGTCAAAATTGTAACATTTAATATACCAAGGTTTCAGTAGTTTCAAGCTGAACAGCTTCTAAACTAAAAAATGAATGTATTTGGTTTAACAGCAGAATGAATTGTCTTCAACCTCCACTCGTCTTTGCATTTCCAAGTGAGGTTCTAAAGCCAAATGCTATTTAATTCAGTGAGTATACTGAGGGACGTTTTGGTAATTTGTCATGATAGCTATCTTGCTTCACTGTAATTTTTTGAAGTCAGAATCTGATGAAACTCTTCCAGCTGGAAACAATGCAATGTCCAACCATTTAAGGTAATGCTATCATCAAAAGGAACTTCACAAAAACCTGCCCTGTAAAAGCAGCATCTGCCTGCAAACACACTCTGATATCCTTTCAAAACTTCTTCTTTAACAATATTTATACACTTCATTAAAAAAAAAAAAAGAGATTAGTTGCCAATCAGAAACTTAGAATCAAATGAATTGACTGACCTCACCTCGGTGCAGAATTCCTTACAGGTTCATGGTGCATTTCTTTCTGATAAATCTAGAAGTTATTGCTTCACGATAACACATCAAAGCCACCTTGTGGTTTGTCAATAGCTTGGTTCCCAGCTCTGCCCGCCCTCCAACAAATCATACACAGCTTTGTTAGAAGAGTGGGAGAAAAAATACTTTGATGTGATTCAATTACTGAAAAGCTGTATTCTGAAAGATTCCCAAATCTAGGGGAATTTGGCTATAACTAATTAGTGTTTTGCATATTTATGGTAGAAGAGCTCATTACAGAGCTCACATTATAAATCACTGTTTATCTACTTTTTCCTTAAAATACTGAAGCTATGCAATATCATTTGTTGAAACTCCTTTTGAAGCTCACTAAACTCCATTCCTCAGAAGACTACTCACTCAGAAGGTTTTTTGTCTCCTATTACGCTGTATCACGGTACTTCCAAGACATTATATACTTCACAACCATTAAGGGCTACAACTTGCAAACATGTACACATGCATCGTTACATTCAACTCCTCTGATCACCGAACTGAACAGTGCTATTTACTGGGGCTACATACGAAATATACTGTAGAACAAGGCCCTTCTTCAATAGAATACTGAATTTAAACAGCTCTTGGATCAAGCATGGCATTCTAATTATTTAACAGGTATTTGAGAGGAAGTTGAGACTATTTTCAGAAGGCTGTTTTTTCCTGAAATCCTAGTGCTGGCAGCCAGCTGCCTCTAAAGAGTTTCTGCCCAGCACCTTAGGCAGGATCTGCAATGGCCCTGCAGCGACGTTCGGTAGTTGCTGCTCTCTGCTCTTGTACAACAGCTGCTCTGGTAACTGTCAGGGTTACCTAACAACATCAAGCAAAATCTTACATATTCATTCATTTTACTTACTTGCAACCTATGTGTCTGTTTTTATTCATCAGCTTTTCTTTTTCTGCACATACAGGAACTCCAGGAATTGGATATCATGATTCTAACAGCTGGTAACTGCTGCATTATTTTCTGTTTACTGATGATTTAACATAATCATCATATGACTCCTTTACTCACAAAACAGAACAGGTAGTTAAAAAAAAAAAAAGTTATGCAGAAAAAACAGAATCATGTTTTCCTGCAGCAAATACTACCTAGTATTTGGTACAACTCATTTTGCCTGCTTCCTCTCATTAAGATGTACCTTAGACAACGCAACACATTGACAAGTACAGAAGTCTGTAGCACTGCCATTTAAATCAGCATTTAAATTTAGAAACAAACATGTGACTGTACTATTTCATCTGTCAGCGTGATTTTAAAATACGATTATTAAGAACATGAAGACTAAGAAGAAAATACAGCAAATGCTGTCTGTTTTGGTAGACCAACAAATCAAAGATCTTATTCTTCCTGTATTAATTGATGCTTCCCTTTGTCTGTCAGTACTCTCCTTAACATCAGTGACAGTTACTGGCATTAATCAGTTGTGACTTGGACTGAAGCATTTTCAGTTAATTTCACTTCAGAGAAACTTTTCAGGAGGTTAAGTCCTCAAACAGGGAAAACCTGAAAAATTTTGTTAGCTGTTGCATCCCCTGTCCATTCCAAACCCTCAAAATGATGCCTTTTAAGACCCAAATATAGAAAAGTCTCTATCTCCTTTCAAGATTTTGCTGTTCAATTTGACACATAGTAATATATCGATATAATATTTATTTGACTATAATATTAATTAATAATCCAAATCTCAGCCAAGTCATTATCTTGCCACATACTGTACAAACACATCCGGAGAGTCTGATCTTGCAGGGTCTAAAATCAGTTATGAAAAAAATGAAAGAAGACAAGAAGTAAAACATCATAAAAGCTAAGTGGGTCAGGATAACAGGCATGTATCTCAATCGCATTTTTGTGCCAAGTATGGCTAATAAAGGAAGAATGATTAAAACATATTTATAATAAAAATGTATATAAAACTGTCTCATATAGGAATATTTTATTTTTCTTTATAAATACTGACTATATAGGACAGACATAAAAAATCAGACAGTTATTGCAGATATTCTATCAAAACAGCACTGGGCCTTGAGGAGTCAGTCTGTAGAGGTGTGCTTCTGTGGGGGAAAGAGTTGAGGTCAAGGTGAGAACTCCCCGTATGAAGCATGGTGTGTGGAGAACGCTGAGAAAACCTCTGGGTAGTGAGCTGAAAAATGTCACTGGAGAAGAGGAAAAAATGGAGGAGAGGTACGTAACAGGATTTATAATCTAGAGGAGGGTCACTAGCAGAAACCAGGATAAAGCTAATCTATGTATCCATAGTAAAGCCGGGGCTGAGACTTGGATGAGGAATTTCTCAGCTAAAATTTCTGACATTTGTCCCCCTACTATAATACATATTTGGCCTGGAGGACATGAACTCACTACATTAAAGAAGTTATCCGTAAAATATGAATAATAATACTTTCAATGTCAGGATGGAGCTCTACGCATGAAAAGATTTATAAAAGTGCTAAGTGCTGTCATTGTTATTACATTCAGAAAGCACAGAAGGCTTTAAAAGCATTAATTTTCTAGTGAAGAACATCACCTGTTCTTTCCGAAACCAGCAAAGAAGACATAAAGTGAGTGCAGATATTGCACAAAATTGTCTGGTTTTAAATTCTGATGCATATTTTTTGTCTCTAGGAAAAGTAAACAACCATCAATAGCAGGAATTTTATGATACACAATATGGTATAATATGCAGCAAGCTATAAAGCATATGAAAATCAGTTCTACTTCATATAAACTTGGTTTTCATCAGGAAATTATTTAATTGGAAAGACGCTTTGAAAGCAATGAGAAGGGAATACATAAAAAAGGTGTCTGGTTTGGAACGATGAAGAGAGAATGGAGTCAATTTTATAAATATAATGAAATAAGGAAGTAACTACCAAGTCAGCGTTAGTACATCATAGCGTTTAAGTGGTAGTCAATACCCTCTCTGTGACAGCTGCAGTCATCAGCTTGAGTTAGATCAGTTTGTTCTATGTGAATATACTTTCATATTTAGGCTATCTTGAATCGTGTGATGATAATTGTTAAGGTTGTGGCCCAGAATTGCATCTTTGGGTGCACAAACTTTTGGATATTCAGTTTCTGATTTTGGATTTTGAAAATGTCCTGTCTTGTGCTTACAATTCAAACTTTGCTGTTTACTCAATGGACAGTGGAAGTTCCACACACAACATTCCCTTCATCCACGAACAGCAAAAATTCATTTGTGCTAGCAACACATTTTCAGATATAGTGGGCATTGCCTCTACATATAACCAATTTTTCCTCTTGAAAATCTTTATTTTGCTGAGAAAAATAAAAAGCAGAATTTTCTTTCATATATTTAAAATCTTAATTATAGGGGGACAGCTATTGGTACTGCCCAACAGGTTAAAATGCTTGTTCTGAACAGAGCTGTCACTAAGACAGTATCTACATTTACATAGTGATTTCTGCATGAATGAGATTGTTCCAGGCTGAAAACAACATTTTTAATACCGTAAACAAACAAGAGATGAATGCACAAAATGAACTGTTTAACAGGGGTTTATGTACCCCCTGTGCATTGTGTTTGGAAACGAAGTCCTTAAACTCAGAGGCGGAGGGATTCTCCGTGGATTAGAAGAGAGACCCGCAGTCCTTTCAGCAGCATCCTTCTATACAAAATTTGGCACTAACACTCTGTTTGCTTCAGCAAATGACTTCACGCTTTGTCCTTTTAATCCAATTTCCACCTTAATATAGACTAAAGAGTAGTGAAAATACTGAAAGAGGATGCCTGGAAATGAATTGTGTTAGAAATTTAATCCAGGTGGTAATCCAATCCCCCACAGTCAGCTCCTCATTAACTGAGAAGTTTAACCCACAGATAGCTTCACACGAACCAGCATTCAGCGCTAGCTATGACCGGATATAATTATTTCACATCAAGATATGACTCAACAAGGCAGGTAAGAGGCTAAAGCTGACAAGAAGAAGAGGAACAGGCACTCTACTGAAAGCCACAATAATTGATTATAATACTTATCCCAACCTGAATAGCTCAGATTTGTAGGTTATTACGGCATTAGGTACTTTGCTGGTGCAGCCTGTAAGTGTATAAGCTACACTGTTCAGCAAGAGCCTCCTCATTAGCAGGTATTATCTCCTCTTTTCTACAGGCCAAAGCACCCATGCGGACATTGAACAGCCACCCTACAGCAGACAGGAGCCCATTCAGGAAATCCTTACCGATATTTTACTGCCACAGAAAACAACACTACATTGTACATTGCTACTTTTGCTTTTTCTTTCTTAGACTGATTAACCACAGGTGACAAGTTGGACAATGTCCTGAAAATGACAGACGCTCGTCGATGCCAGTGGTTTGCCATCTATGTGTCCTGGCAAAAAAGGGCCAGAAAACCAGCATCACCTTATCTTCCTTGCAGAAGCTCTGGCTCCACTGATGACTCTAAGGCAACACAACATTGCTGCTCATCACTTGTGGATATGATGTCAGACTTCGTCAGCACAGTGAGATTCACCAGGTATTTAAATCAAAAATACAAACCCCAAAATCTTTAAGCAACTTAAACATGACGAAAGCATACCACTAAGATATTCCCATCACAACATTCAGTGCCACACACCTTCTCATCCTAGCCAAACTAGTATCTATTCATAGTTGTCTCTTAACTCCTGCCTTGAGCAGAAACAGGAGAAAGAAAACTGTACCTACCCAAATTAAAAGCAGATTTCAATAAACTAATGGATTACAGTCCTACAACTCAGAATCTGCAGAAAGCACAATGCAAGTGAATCGGGTGCCAGAGCTCACTCCATCAACCTTCAGTACCTATCTGTAGCTCTCCTACTTCCCTTCACAGTGGGAAAACAGGACAAATATGTATTTATCCCTCCAGGACAAAGGGGAGGTAACTCATGTTAATTCTGTAGCCTGGGGATCTGTGCTAAGTTCTCAACTGGCTACCACTGCAAAAAGGAAATGGTATTTTCTACCATTTGTGAAGCATGTATTTTCTTAATGTAGTTCCTTTTGCATAGCCAAATATACTTCTCCACAGAAAGGTAAATTGTTCCTTAATAATTTCTACAATTTCGCACATGATATAAGGATTTTGCTTATAAAAGATATTTCAGAGTTAAGCTGGTAGAAGCATGAAAGTGTGCATGAAGCAGGAAGAAGACCCAAGAAAATGGAAAATACATTTCCTGGCAATATTCTTTCCAAGGTGATTTGAATTGCACTTTGCCTGCACTGGCTCTCAGCAATAAGCTAGTATTCTTGCTTAATGAAAAGGATTTGCATTCCTGGCCTATGTAAAAATACGGGCTGTATCTGTGATTTTTTTTTTTCCTGTTGCTTCTCTGAGCGACTGAGGTGAGAGCTAAGAATTTTATTTTGTCTGAAAGTTTCATTAAATGCAACACAGACCTTCCCTATTACTTGGGTAAAGTTCCAAACACATTTTTTCATTTTCAATATCTTATCCATTACTACAAAGAATTAAACGGAATTTCCTTCATGCCCTTTTGGTTGTTTTATTTTGCGCTGATAGCTTTAGACAAAAGCAGGTGAAAACATCACGTCTCAAGGCCGTGCCACCTTCCTCTCACAAACTATTTCGTTTTGCTGCCTTCTCAACATGTGTAGAACTTCACCCTTTGGTGGATGCTTCACCATCTTCAGGCTCGTTGCCTTCTAGCTTTCAAAGCCTACTTCACAACATTCTCATCTTTTCATCCAGGAACGTTTCTGAAGATCCTTAGGATAACGCTTAAAATCTTAGTGTCCGTTCCTTTAGACGCAGGCTCTTCTTTCTTTGATGTTGTTCTCTGTCTACTTCCTCAAAAGAACATTTTCTCTTGATAGAAGGATACGGTAGAAATAACAGCTTACCACTTATAGGTATGTTCAAGGTGGGGGGACTGAGGAGATTTTCTTAGAAAGGAAGTATCTGGTAGTTGGTTTGCTTTTTTTAATTCTGAATCATAATTTTTGCTCTGATCTGACATTTAAGGGTATTCAACAGAAAAAAAACTGAAACAGGCGCCAGTCTCTATCTCTAGAAAATTAGAAATACATTTGGTGATATGGCAATGTGTTCCCACCAGAAAACCACCACATATGGGCTTTGTTTTGTAATGGCTGACATAGGCACTGAATATTTCACTGATAAATGTAATTTTCAACCCATTCATCTGTCATAAAGACCTTTTAAGCCAAAAGTCTTGTTTTCTGACAGGGAATATATGAAGCGATATTTAACCTCAGTTTTATTCTGTTGAGCAACATACTTAATCCACCTCACCAGCAATGATTGGGAGTCTAAAAATTAAACATTTCAGATAATTGGATATTACACAGAAATTAATTTTCCAGCTGACTATGTGTTCAGCTTTTTTGTTTGTTTGCTTCTTTCAGATCTGTCTATTCCATAGCCAATAACAGCAATTGCCAGATGTCAGTCCTTCTTCTCTCCTTTGGGAAGAGAACTAGTTCACGACTAAATCACTAATCCTCACTTAGCAGCATCCAGTCACTACTCATTCCATTATTTTATTTTATTTTTCTTCTGTACCTGGAAAATTAAGCTTCCAAGCCTTTTCATGCAAAAGGAATTGTCAAAAATGGAAAAATTTTAGTGGGGTTGGGATGAGGTGGAGCAGACATCTCAAGTTGCATTGTACTGGTCTATTTGCTGGTCAGCTGTCATGTCAGCCATTGCCCCTACATTCTTGTTGGACAAGGTGTCAGATTTCTATCATCACTTTCATAAGCCAAACTTTTTAATATTTTAAAAGTCCCATCACATTAATTTTTCATCTTGCTGAAAAAAATATTTAGATTCTAACAGTGATAATAGCAGCCTTTGTCTCAAGTGCTACAGATTTTCTGAGGAATACAGCAGGTTGTGATCATATTTATATCAACTGAGATAACTTTTTCTCTCTAACTTTTATAGATAAAACCATCCTGCTTTCACCACACCAGATGCATATTCACCACTAATCCAAAAATGTTAAATGCATAATTGAATTCCCTTTCCTCAGGGCACATGATTTCATAATCCATGGCAGGAAAGGATAAGAAGAGTCAATGGACAACAAAATGTCATGCCTGTCCAAACATGTGAAAGGCCAGATCTCCCCAACAGCTTGTGCATCATTCTCCTGCTTTCCACGTTACTGTTTATGAACCAGTGATCTATCAAGCCCTGCAAAATCGAGCAGCAGATACTCTGCAGTTAACCATTTTTTTCATACTCTCCAAGAGGCACACTCAAGCAAGCATATGTGGTCTAAGAAATCAGCACTTCAGACAGCCCTAGGTATATCTCTCCTGACTGTCTCCATGAAATAACACTTTCAAAAGCAAGACTGGCTGACTTGCTGCAATTTCTAAGCCACACACTTACAGCCAGCTATTATGGAGCTAATATGAAAAAGGCAATATGACTTTGCTTCTGACTAACAGCAGGCTTCCTTAATGAAGTCTTTTGGTGCTGGAAGATGTGAAGCGAGCTCCGCATAGAGCACTATGAAGATGTGAATTCTCATGGTGAAATTCAGAAGTCACTACTAGTAAATGGAAATCTACCAGATTATACAATCCTGGAGTTTGCTTGCCTCAGAATATTGCTGTATGTTTGAAAAGTGTGAAGTAGGTAGCAGTCAGTATGTCTGCTCTATTTGCCATGAAGGGATCATACTCGTTCTGAAATGTAGGCAGGCTCCTGCAGTTCAGGAAGGGATGAGCACAACCAAGTATTTACTTCCATTTCAAAGCACAGAAAGCTGACTTGTAATAAATCAATATCTAATGTACTCACTTTCTTGGAACAGAAGATACTGAGGCTTTTCCAGAGCACGAAAAGCCTCTGCTGTATGCAAGTACATGTATTGGTAGCCTAACACAGTTTTTGTCTGACGAACTCGTCCCACAGTATAGCAGAAGCCAATTCATCGACAGATGCGCTGCGAATGCTAAGTTACTAGCACGCCTCTTCATAGCCAAAAGCATGTGACAGCCTAACACGAGTGCCTGATTTACAACAGGTATGACCTCATACTTCTATACAGACATATACTCATATAGCATCTCTCTTGTACTCAAACAAAATATTTTCAAGGAAAGAACAATGGGCTGTTGTGAATTCTAAGTTCTTGGTATGCACTTCATTGTATGCAAACAATTGAAAGCTCTAGATAGCCCTCCAGAAGCAGATCCATACAGATATAGACACACTGATTTTTTTGAATGAAATGCTGAATTGATTCTGAATTGTGTGTTGTCCACCTAGTCAAGGTTTATTTTCCACATCAAATGCCTTCATTTTGAGTAGAACAACACTAAAAGAAAAGCTTTTATCCTAAAAAACAGTTTACAGTCTCACTTGGAGCAATTGGTGGAAAATGGAACGATGCAGTTGATTTCCTGCCTTTATTACTATTCATTTGTTCAGATTCTTCAAAAGGTAAGAGGACCCAATGAATCTGCAGGACAAGACCAAATATAAATGGTTGTCTGCTGTCCAGAAAATAACAATCTTTCTGGTATTATGCTCCTTGTAAATCAAGTGTGCAGAATTTATAGACACAAATGCGATCGGTGCCATTGCTTCTCTCTAATAAGCAGCAGAACCTACCAGTGAAAGGAGGTTCTCATCCCACATGTAGGGAGCTGTTTGGGTTGAAGTACTGTGTTATTTCGAGGCCTTTTGAGGTGGCTGACCAAAATTCAGAGTACATTAACAGCATCATCTTAAAAAAGATGCCTAAAAACCTGAATGAAATGTCAACAGAGCTAATCAATTCACTTTTACGCAGTTTGATACAGAACCTCTGTTAATTTCATTGACCATGACTCAAATTCACCTTTCCTGCATTTGAGCTCTCTGAAAGTTACACAATTTGCTTACACAAGATGCACTCGGTGGACAGCAGAAGGAATGCCCAGAACATAGCTTATCACCCTTATCTTCCACTTTGATTTCGGGATGGGATAGTGCAACAATTCCCTAATACATATGCTAAAAACTTTACGGCAAGGACAGATGGCAAGCAAACGGAGTCACCCATAACACTTTGTTTCTACAGAGTGTCCATCCAAGAGTAAATTCCACTCTCTCTGTATATAATCACAAAAGGTAAAGATTCAGAGTCTGTAGGAACTGGAAATATTTACAGAAGGAATTCAAATTGAAATCGCAAGTTTCTTTCAAGCTACAGATCATGCAATATTTTTTATTGTCTTATCATAGTAATTAACTTTTGTTTCACATTAATGACATTCTCATCATGCCTAAGATGTTAATGCAATTTGACAACAGCAAATACCATAAGATCACTTAGCTATTCATGTCACTAGCAGGGACAAATGCATAGCTTTACAATAATGACCTTCCTAACACACTAGTTGCTTCCAAAATGAAGGACTGCTTCCATGGTTTTGTCATGGAAAGGAAGGATTCATTCTCACATTTTTTAATATTTGATTTTTTAGAGAAAACAATTATCAAGTTTCTATGCAGCAGTTGCAAACTCAAATGTTTGGTATACCTCATAAAACTATATTTTCATAAGTTTCCTATTAAGTACTTGACCATTCAAAATCTTCCAGCTCGTTTCAACATCAATGTGATGTGATACTAATTAGTGATCAAAGTTAAATTTATTGCAGGAAAAAAAACACTCGGGGTTGAAAGTAAAATTCTCGTACATCAGAAACACCAAAACTTCGTTTCAGCTTTCTACTTATTTGCAAAAAGCTGTTCCAGCCTGTGACAGTTGCTTTGGGTCTTTTGTGGATGGGCCTGGACCCAGAAAAGAAATGTCTCTTCTGCCCAAGAGCCTTGGAGAGCACCCCCTCAGAAGACACGCACTCTCCAGCAGCAGCTGGAATTATGGAGCAAGTGGCTGTAAATGTGGGAAAACAAAGAAATCACGGAACTTAGCCACTCGCCTTTGAATGGGAAGCAGCTACATTTCTCCCCTTGTTAGAGAAAGGCAGTATATGACCCTTTATAGTACTTCAAATCAAATGGTTTTAAAAAATAACAAAGGCACAGCTATGAATTCTGCAAAACAGGTGCAGGGTTTCATCACATACAACCTTCCTCTTGTGCTATCACTTCATTAGGAATAGTACCAACACTTCCTTGCATTTTCTTGTTAAAGAAAGTGGAAGCAATATCTGAAAACATGTTAAGATACTGAACCACAGTATTTGTGTGTAAAATGTTTCATTACAAACATACTTTGAGTTCTAATTATATTAATGCAATTACTTTGCTCTGCATATATTTGAACATAACTATATACTATGATATGCACCTCTCCTCTATTATGTTTAATGCTAAGACTAATTTTAACTAAATTAAGAGTTCACTCAAATATACTCAGTATACACGTATTTCATGGGATTTTTTGCAAACTATATTACTATTGTACAAAACAGAAGTGCTACATATATCCTAAGCTTTCTGTAATAAAATGTGTACCTTTAGACTGATAGCAAATAAGCATCATTATTTGTTAATGTGTTCTAAGCAAAATATTTGCTGAATTAATATGAAGCTTACTGCAAGCTTGTTTTAACTTTCACTCGACCTTCACTTTTTAAAAAAGAAGTTTTTTGTATTCATACATACATTCCTGTTGTAGATGGGGTTAAACTTGTCAGAAGCATTTTAATAAAATACTGAAGACCTCCTTTAATTTATGGCAGATATATTTTCAAGAAGGAAAATGCTGATATTATCTTGGTTATAAGCTCACTGCTGAAATGATTTAGATATTCTTTTCCTTTCATACAGTATCAGTATAAAGGTTTTCTTTGCAGGCAATGAATTATAGCTGACACTTCAAACCTATTCTACCAGTATCTTCTAGTTCAGAAAAATGAGAAAACATAAATATTTATTCTATATATACAGAAGAGACACAGAACTATGATAAGAATGATCCATTACGGAATGATGAATAATTGTTACATGTGTCACACTTAAAACAGCAAAGGGCAAAAAAATTTGCCACTTTTTAATATGAGGATTTGAGGTTCTTGTGTAAATAAAAATGCAGTCATTTTATCATATTGAGCTGGTAAGTGTTTAAGCCCAGTGATTTCTGATGACATTCACTTCATGACTACATGGATGATGAAGCTGCTTGATACAGATCCTTGGTCTGATCTGACGAAGTCTATTAATGATGTGTTTTAACAGTGGAAAAATATTTATGCAAATAGCCTTCCATTTTCCCAGTTCATATGTGCAATATATCTCCAGCTTAAGTTTACCAATTAATAAGACTGGGAATCCATGTCTTCCATTATGTGATCTGCTCACTGTCTTTAATTTTGTTTCTATTACTAACTGAAGTTTCTGTATTACGTAGAGAAGTAGAGGCTATTATAAAGTGCCAAATAATAAACTCTGCAGGAAAAAAACAGTGATATCTCCAAACATTTGAAACAATGTTATCAGTTGTCTTATGAATCTTTCCTTTTAAAAAAAAACCTCTCCTATTAAGTGCAAACCCTAGCCAAAATGTAGTGACAGAACCAACACAACATGATTTAAATTTTTTTTTATCCAGAATGTCTGATTTTCTACTAGAAATAGATAAATTTTTTTTGATTCAGTGTTTTTAATCATATAGCCCTGCTGCAAAATTGAAATGTACTCACAATACAAATCATGGAGTTAAAAATAAATACTGAAAATTACAAGCTCTTGGGGTAAGATTGCCATTGAACAGAATTATTTGCTCATTTGTGTTACCGGAGCTTCACAGACTGTAACAGAAAGACTCCTTGCTTATTAAATTCAAATTAAAATGCATATTGATTTAAATGAAAATAAGCTAGTATTAATTCAATAAATAAGAATCAGGAAGTTCTAAAGTTATAGTACTCTGGAAAAACTGGCTAAGCCATCTTCTCAGTGTGCTACATTTGTATTAAACAGTGAACTACAAAACCTAATTTATAGATGCTAACTTAGTAGAAGAAAAAAGACTGAAACCACACCATGTATGCAATCTTGCATCTGAAAGGTTTTAATTTCTGACACTATTTCTCAGCTTCATCACTTCACCTGAACACTGGCAGGTTGACTTCTGGCATAAATAAATGCACTGGGTAACAACAGATCTTTTTCTAGCCCAGTTTCTTGTTGCCTTCAATGGCCACAGGCAGATGCCCAGGGAAGACTGCAAGGTGAAGGCAAGAACAAATTTACCCCTATTAGTTTCCCTCATTAAATGTTATTACTAAATACAATAATATTTGAGATAAAGAAATTTCACCTGAAATACTTAGTATCAGTAATATTATTTTAAGGAACACCATAAATTCTTCCACCTTTTGATCTTACATGAAGTAATTAAAATAAAAGTTTATTTTTAAATTTTCTCTAAGTGTTCAATGTTTCTGCATGAGATCTTGAGGCAGGGATGGAGGGATCAAATGTATTTTCCTCCACGAGAAGAGCAGAGATCTTGCAGGGTGTCACACTTGTGGTGTAGAAGGAAGTTTCCTCTGCTCAATCTTTCCTACAGGAACAGGGGTTGGATTTCGTTTTTTGTAATTCTTTCATGTGCTTCCCCTTTTTTAATAACGTGGTGCCTCTGCAGACACTGAAAGCTTTCTCCAGTAACAACATGACTTTGGAATTGGATTATTTTTACTCTGCTGCTTATCAGGCTAAAATACGAACAATGGTGGCTTTTGGATTATCTACAGGCTCTGAATGGCACTGCATCATTCTTGCCTCTATCCCCATTTCAAATACCACCCTTGAAAATATAAAGAGGATGTTAAAACAAGCAACATTTTGCAGAAACAAACATCTCAAATTTTGCACAGCATGCACACACACACATAAATTATATTCTATGGGTGATTCCATTTTTAAATGCTGACTTCCTGAGATCTTTTTCCCAGAGCTAACTATATAAATAAAGACTGTCAGAAAATGAGAATAAAAATAAGCATCTAAAATGCAGAAACACTGCTCTGCTCCCTTCTTTATGTTCTCTTTCTTCATACTTCCTACTTTTTCGTATCTTGTCTTCCATTTTGACTATTACAGCACCCAGTTTCAGACCTACATTAGAACAAATATGCCCTTATTCTTGACTTTCTGTTTAATTTTCCGCAATTCTCTAAGATGATACTTTCTAAAGGTATGTCTTTATCCTCCTAAACTATGGGTATTTATCTTCATAATACCTTGTGTGACCAATATTGGATTAACTGACTTTACCTATAGTGAGTGCCTACACGCAAAAAGTCTGTTGAAAAATTGGAGAAAAATGGAGTCAAGTACCATCAAAGGTTTGGAAAACATATGTTAAAGTGGAAGACTAGTAGCTCACAGTCCATAAAGGCTTATACAGGGAAAATAAAATCCAAAGCAAATGAGCCTCTGATCTAGCTGACAATGATAGAAGCCGAACTATTACAAATCCAGACTAACTAATATTTAACACTGGAGGTCATTAGCACATGAAGCAAATTATTATTCAAGGGCTTGCATTCACTCTGTATCATTTGAAATGTTTTTAATGAAGATGGATACCTTCTCTGCAAAAACACGCTTTAATCCACAAGAAATTTAGAAGTACTATGGCATATACCACATAATAAATAAGACTACCTGATAATATCTCTCCTGGTCTTCTAATCTATGAACCTTAGAGAATGACACCTAGCTACAGATTAATAAGACTGAAGTTATGACTAATATTTAACACACTAAAAAAACCCCCAAACAATTAACCAAGGATACAGGTAACACTTCTACCATCAATTGCTTGTATGGATTTAAGGCAACTTTCTACACTGACTGCTCATTTTGGAATTTCGGTCATAAATCTACCCCGTATTAGAACCTACTACTTCAATTTACTGTTTTTGGAGAAAGGATGCTCAGATTAGAGTCCTAGATTTGCCTATGGTTCCATATACCTTGCTGAATGCAAACCAACAGTGACAGATTTCCAGCAAGCAAGGTGTGGATACACCCCTGCGCACTAACAGTCTGAAAATCTGTCTTCTGATAAAGATCACCAAAAAAGTCACAAGGATACCAGCACATGTATATCACATTCTGTGTATTCCAATGCCTGTGGTTCTTGATTTCAAACCACAGTCTAAATTTTGTGTAACTAATCACCTGTCTGAAAATCTTACAAGTAGTAATTGATCCTAATTTGCAGAAAGAAGAGCAGGATTTTCATTAGCTACAATATAAAGCAGTAGCTCTTAATTTTAGTTAATCTCCTGAACAACCCAAACATGACAAGCCTACTCTTACGGGTTGAGAGGAGAGCTGTAAAATGAGGAAAAAGTGCTCCTTTTGGATGGATAAATACAGAAGAACTGGCCAATGCACTAAAGCCAGAAACACTAGCAGGTATTCAGAGGGTTATTTTAATTTAATTTCTCTAGAGCACTGAAATAACAATGCAGTCATTTAACTGCAGGCTGCCACTGAAGAGGGAGGTCATGGTCCACAGCTCGGCATTCCCTCCACCCGCTGTGGATGCCACCCCACGGTCTGCCAGCTCAGCCCACGGACCCAGCTCGCTCATCTTCTGGTCCCAGGGGAGCAGCAGGCGGGCGGCGGGGACAGCAGCAGCGTGGGCTTGGGCTGGGGTAACCTGCCCAGAGATGTGCTCTGCTGGCTGCTGAATGGCCAAGCACCTCTGGCCCCTGCCTTGGCCAGCAGTGAAATACATTCCCCTAGCTGAAAGTCGACTCTGGGGGCCCTGAAAAGCCCTCTGCAAGCATCTTTCCCAGGGAACACTGGCACAATCTGCGGAGGTTTAGAGAAGTATTTTTATCCAGCTAAGTTGTGCGGCAGACGTATCTCCACCTCTTTTGTGTATATGGAGAATACAGAATAACACCAAAGCAGTCTTTATGAGAGGTCACAAAAGTATCTTCATTGACAGAAGGTGTGTGCTAATTTCCTATGCTGACTTCAATCAATTTAAACAGGAATCTTACCAGAGAAAAACACATCAGAACTGGATAACGGATCACCAGCTTCCCAAAGATCATAGTCCAAGTCTCTCTGAATTTAACTGTATTTTCAGTAAAGTTTTCACAGTTTCTAGATAAAACAAAGCCCATAACAACAGCACAGAATATGTAGTTCTGGGTATTCCAGGTAATCTAGAGGTTTTGAGAGACTATGATAGCTGAGTAGCCGCTTTTAAAAAACAAAAAATTAATTACAGGAGAACTGTTCACTTAAAAAGGATTTAGCAGGTCAATGAGGGCTATGAAAGTTAATGGTGTATGTTAACCTACTTCATACTCTTCAGAAAATACATACTTGGCGTTAACATAATTTTAGGTTTAATTTACTTCTTATTAGGGTAGATTAATATATATAAGACTACCACAAAAATACACATTAATAGCAAAAAGAGCTGTTTGAATAAATAACACATCACTGATCCTACTGTGCTAAAATATTTACGTAATACGAACTCTTCAATGTCTAAATCTTCTGCTTAACAGTGAGAGAAATTTACAGAAACAATACTTTGATGAAGCAGCATTGCGATACTATTGGGATTGCACTACGGTTCAGAGATAACCCTGAAACAACTGGGTAGGGAAAAACCTATATAACCTGTGTTATTAATGACTACTGACCGACCTCTGCTTATCTTCACTACCTTAAAGATGACATTGAAATTTTCAACTCTGCTCAAGCTTCATTATCCGAAGTCTAGACTATAATAACTTAAAAGGGTTCTGAAGATATTTTCAACCTGACATATCAAACTGAAACAGAAAATTTCTGACATTACTTATCCCCTAGAAAAAGGATCATTGCTTTGTTCACACCATGCTAAGTAAAGTCTAATATTTACACTGCATACAATGACCAGAGAACGTATTTGCTTAATTTTTCATACAAATATTACAGATAAGACAGATGATAGCAAACCCTTCAGAAAAGACAGAAAAAAGAACACTAAGAGTGTGTACATAACATACTGAAGACAGGAGTTACGTTTACTTTCCTCCAGGAAAGAACTTCCATTGTGTATCACAGGTGCCGCACAGCAAATGACAACAGTAGCTTACATGACATCGTATCATGTCACAGCATGAATACCTCAAAACAATCCAGTCATATCTGACCAGACAGTCCACACAGATACAGTGAAGTCCACTGATATCAGTACAGCCATTAAAATGTACAGCAGGTGGGAAACAGCCTTCAACTTGCACAACTTGCTGCTATTTTCCCACCTAAAGCTTGTTTAATTGTAATTTCTCATTCCATTTTTCACTCTCTTCCTCTAGCAAAAAAAATCCAAAAAATATGATTTACAGCATGTCATTTAAGCTGAAATCAAAGCTGTTCTTTCTTCTTAGAATATAACTGGTTGTTTAACACTCTATAGCACTTTGAAGTGGCCAAATATAACAACGTGTTCATTTGAAATTGAATTTACAAAAATTAAAACTATTTTTTTTTGTGGGAAAGGTGTTAAAGAAAACAATATATCTTATTAAATATATAGTAGCTGTAATTTACTTGTTTCTTCTGATCCCATCTGTTTTAAAGAATGTTTCAGATTTTTTTTTTTTTCAAATTAAAAAGAACCTAGTATCATTCAAGGAAAGATTTTTTTTTCTTTGAAGGAATGAAATTCCAACTTATCTGTATTCAGAATATGAATACAAATTTGTACACAAGTGATTCTAAATGGCGCTGGCTTCCCATTTTCAATGCTGCTATTTTTCCAGATAATGTATCCACAGAGCAATGACCCTTTCATGTGATCTGGAAATGCCACAGAATAATACCTCAGGGAAAATACTGTTTTCACTTGAGATAAAATACTTATTTTTACAGTAGAAAGAAAGCATGAAATCCTAAAATCACCGAGGACGCCATCCAGAAAATCTATATATCTGGGGGAAAAAAATTAGTAAAGAAATACTAATTGCTCAGACAAATTAATTTCAAACTAAAGCCATGGTAAAATTAATGAATCTGACAGATTAATAAACTGCTCATTTGGCAGTATTTATCGTGGCACATTTTTGCATGTTTCACCATTTTTCTCTTACTTTTTATTAATTATGGCTACTTGGAACTGATGATCTCCAGGGTACACCTCAGTGTGTACAGAGATGGACGAGCGCGCCTCAGATGCTGAGGCAGGCGGAGGGTCTGTGCAGTAACCCTGTTCGTTTTCCCGCAGCAAACTTGCAGGCACTCCTGACAACAGAAATGCACCTGGCGGAGGAAATCCCAGGAGCTGGGCGTCTCCTTTCCCCTCCATCATTGCATAAGAAAGATATTCTTCTGCTGACATGTGAGTCTGTACTTTTGACAGGATACTGCTTGCTGCCCGGTGTTGTCTTTCAAACCTTCCCCCTTTTCTCCCCCTCAGAGGAGAGTCTGATACCAGATTATAACACTTATCTAACTTTTATAGCGTGCTTTTCTCTGTAGTCCATGCATAGGCAATGGTGTCAACTCCTGAATTCAGTTATTTGGGTATTGGGAAAAAAACGTCACAACAGTTGTCTCCTAAATTTCTAGCACGCTCTTTTTATTGCTTTTAGAAATGTGGCTGAATGTCAGGCAATAAGAAAGAATACTGCAGGGATTCTCAGCTTTTGACATTTTTAATTGCCTCTGCTTTGGTTATTACACAATAGATATTTTCGTCATCTAAATATAATGTATCTTTGTAAAATTCCTTAAAATATGATTTCAAACCAATGAATGCCATTTTCTATTTGACTTTAATTTCCTCTCAATAGTAAGTTCATCAGAGTGTAACAATTAATTAACTTAATTAAGCTAACTTAATTATGTTCTTTCATAGGTCAATATGTAGAGCTACTCAGATTAATAGCAGAGCTTGTAAAGTTAATCTTCTTGTATAATGCAAATGATGCCAAGTCATGTATTAAATACCTTCCTGAGTAACAGATGATATAGGACTGAATGTACTTTAAAGAATGGCAGAAACTGTGAAAAGGTTAAATAAAGAAAAATGCCTTGGATTTGTGGAAATTTTAAACAGACCTAATTCATTTTTGAAATTAATAATGTTCTTCCATGAGGAGCCCTCATTCCATAAGGCCATTTACAGTTTAAATATACATAAATAAATTTTGACTTCAAAAGCAGAACTGCTTGACAGCATTTTCCAGCCATCTTGCGACCTTTATGTTTTGTTATTAAGAAGATTACATAAAACAGTCATGTGAAGAGATTAGATGGAAAATATGAATTCCTAACTGCAGAGCATTTGCATGCTTACTGTATTTCCCAGTTTATTTCACAGAGGAATCACTTCAGTAGTCAAAGGTATTATCTTCTCTTCTCTGTTCATTATTAATTCACTTTTAACACAGTGCGACTCTAAGACTTTCTAGGCATGTGGCTTAGCACTTTTGTTACGAAATATTAATGGGAACTACAGTAATCGTAACAATTATTTGTAGAAGCATAAAAAGTAAAAGCAAACAAATCCTCTGAGTGCCAAATGATCTGAACAGGTGACTCAACTCCTCTATTTTGATAAATGAGTCTGATGGTTGGAACCCACACTCTAACACGAGGAGCTGGATTATGGGCCAAATCACCGCATCGCAGCCAAGTAACCAAATTTCAGTCTTTGGAATCTGACTCAGGTCCAGAAATTTCAGTCTTCTGAATGCGACTTTGGTCCAGAAAACATTCCAAATGCACAGCAATTCCAGATCTGTAATCTGCTGCAACGAGAGTTGCAACACAAAGAAAACAGAGGAGGGGAGCAATAAATCTTCTGCAAGATGCTTTGAATAGGAGTTTAAAGGAAAAGGCTCTGAAAGTGTGAAAACTGCCATTGCTCAGAAGCTTTAAAACCAGAATAAAGTACTAACAAATGCACTTGAGGGATCAATCCTATGTCTGCTAGGGGATGGATGACACAGATGAGCTAACGTGTTTTCCTCTCTTTGTTAAAGAACGCCATGTAGTGTTTGTGGTGTTGCACGACATGAACACCCTGTTTTCAGTGGAGTGGCAGGTTCAGAGCACAAACCAGCTTCGGTTCCAAAATCACCGGCCTGCAACTTCTGATATAAAGGGAAATTATTCATCTACGATACAGAATACCTAGTAAATTATCACTTCTGATTTTTCATCAGAAAACAGTCTGCTAGGTCCACACACCATGGAAATTTCCAATGACTTTTCTGAGCAGGAAAGCTCTTTCAAAGTTAAACAAAAAAGTTACTGCCCAAGAGTAAATATGCAGTCCAACCCACTCTATGTGGGTAACTATTTTGTTTTCAATTAACAGCGCGTCAGGAAGAACGACATATTTATAGCAACCACAGTCTGACACAATTCTTCCATTAAATGAGTTCAAGCTAGCAGTTACACAGAACAGAGGGAAAATATTGCTAGGCCTATGAAGTTCAGAAAAGAACGCACAGCCTTTGCACCAGCACAAGCATAAAAGCTTTGCACTTAGAGATATACAAATGTATATCTTCTTTAATAATTTCTTCTGTTCTCTAACAGTGCAAATCATCTTTCTGCTTCTTGCCAATGGTTATTCCACATGATGACTGAGTTATTTTCTCAAATGAAAGATGTCAGCGATGGAAATCCAGTTATTGAACAGTCTTCTAATAACAGAGATGCAGAAAATACCACTGAAGCTTTATTACCAGCTTCTCCATGGAACTACTTTTTGTTCAGTTCCTTCAGAACATGTTACATCACACTTTGTTTAAAAAGCAAACACCTCAGTGTAATAAAATAGCATAAGCATGGGTTGGATGCTCTGCTGATGAAGTTTATAGCGTCGGGTTTAAAAAAAAAAAAATCTCTTTTCGTACTAACTTAAAGACTCTTTTGGGACTCTTTTGGAAAGGTTTTTATCCAGAGATCAAGGAAGGAACATAACTCAGGAAACAGAAGATAATATCAGCTGCCAGTTGCTTTCATAAAAATTAAGAAATGATCCCTTTGTATATGAAATAATGCAGATGGCTCCCCCAGATTTTCCAGGAATAATGCAACAATTTTAACACTGAATTCTATAATCCTTTTAAGCTGCTTGTACCGTATTTATGACTAATGGCAGATGACTTAAGTGCGGGACACGTCTCTTCCTATAAAATAAAACACTATACCTCAGCTGTTCATGACTAGTGGGAAAAAGTCTGCGCTGTATTCAGATAAACTGCAAGCACTGAATGTCTAATAGTTCAGAAACAGATTAATGGATACCTATCTTCATCTTTCTTTAGTTGAGATTCACAATGCTTTGCACAGTTTTTATATTTTTAATACAGAACTCAGAAAGCACCACAGATACATAAGCTATTCCTCTTCATATGCTACAGTCACGTCATTCATATTTTACCCTAAAATGCTCCAGAACACATATACATGCTTTTTTGCGTTGGAAGTAGGGGGTTGGTTGGCTGTTTAACTCATTTTTTTATCCAAGAGAGAGAATGGCACAGCATTTCATCTGTATTTGTACTGCTCTGGAAATGCAGCCATTCAGAAAGAACAGCCCTGTTAGCCTCTAGGCTTACACTATCAAAACATGATTAATTGATTTGCCACAGGATCAGCAAAGGAAATGAATACACATAACACATGTATTTCTATTTTACTTCTAATTAAAGAAGAGGATATGCCTCTTACGAGACTTGGGTTTAAGGGAACTGTCAAAACTAGTCTCTTCTTGCTTAGATACCCAACCATTGACACCACCACTCCACGTACATTGAAGTGCTGCTGATGAGAAATGGTATCAAGATACAGCCCACCCGTCCTGTTCTTCGGTCACGACATGAAAAAGGGAATGCAAAACTACTTTAACAACAAACCTTCACTTTCTTCAACATCACTGTATATTCATCTAAAAATCTCTATAAATATATTAACTACATATACTGCAAGTGCCAGACGCACAATGAAAGTGACCACAGAAAACAAAGCAAGGGCCATGAAACCTATTTCATCGGACTTTCAATTTTATGAAACCATTACAGTGTTATTCAAGCAAATTTATTCATACATTTTAAACACTTTAAATGCTCTAAATCTTACATAATCAACATGTCCAGAGAATATTTTTTCATCAATTCATGGTAAAGAATGAGTGACATCAGAAATATAATTCAATGTAGTGATGCAGATCGTACCAACAATAGTGCAGTTGTGAATTTTGAAAGAGTTGTGGGGACAAAATTCCTATTTTAAGCATTATTGTTGGAGGAAACCACCAAAACTACACAATTTAGTATAATGTTGTATGAAAAGCAGTTTTATTCTACAGTTTTCTAAGCAACTGCTAAGAAAGTCTATTGACACTGAAATTTGGATGGCACACATCTGTCCCCTGTCAAATGCATGGAATTTTTCTTTCAATTCCATTTTTCAATTCCAATTCTTAAAAAAGACATTAAATATATACAGTATTAATGCAACAATCACACAAGAAACATCCTCATTTTAGTATGGATTCCAATCAAGATCATTCAGTCATGCAAATCTATACAACTTAAATTTTACTGAGGATTGCAAAGCTTTTGAAAACACAGAATAAGGTATCTTTCTAACTTTAAATACAGTTTGGTTATTTTATAGCCCAAAGTGTTTCTGCATCTGAAATACACCGATGAATACACGCACTTTCCTGAATCCTTCACAGCTATCTAAATCTAAACACCCAATTAATTATTTCTGCAGTGGCTTTTGTCATATGCCACATAGCTGGGCACTTTCCCTATACCACGCAGATCTAAACCTGATTTTAAAGCACGAAAAGTGGCTGGAAAGAACAGAGGCAGTAAGAGAGGTGGATGCCACCTTGCCCTCTTGTTGAGCAAAACTTGAAATCCAACCATCGTTTCTACTAGGAGGAACGACTGGACATGCAAAACAAAGCCTCACCCAAGCGATCAAACAACATCCCACAAAGTTAAAACTGATGACACAGGTAACTTAGTGTTAGATTCAGACTGGCCTACCTAAGAGGAAAACAAATTGTAAGCAGGAAAAAAACTATGCTTTATACAAATTGACGTGGCAACTCATGGGATTTTCCTTACTTTCTCCTACCAGAAACTGTCTCTCCTCACATTTGCAAGCCTGAGACTCTGTTTGAACATCACTTTCCACATCCTTCCCGATTCTCCTCCACCTTCCTGAAATCCTTAGTCTGATAGCCATTTTGCCCTCTTTAAACCTTTCTCCTATTTCTCTTTTCCATGGCTGCATTTGAGCTTTTCCTTAACAACGGCCTTCTCACCAATACCGACAGATCGAGTTCAGATGAGACAGTAATTATTATACAAATAATGCATCTGTTAGCAGCTGCAGTTAATACCAAATATTAACTCATTAAGCAGATACTGAAAGAACATAAGGGAGTGATGTACCAGGAGAGTTCAAACAAAATGAGAAATAAAAAAGGCATTAGTTGAAATAAAGCTCTGCAAACACTTTTGTTTTGTTAAAGACCTTTTTAGGGTGTAACTCACAAATGCTTGTTTACTGTGCTGACTTACCCATGCGTAACTTAGATGGGTTGTTTCATGGTGGGTTCTGAATTTGGAAACTCAGCATACTGGTGCTCCCCTCTCAAGGTTCCCTGCAAATCCAACCACAAAACTCTTTCTGACTCACCTCTCTCTGTTTTTATATAAACTGCAGTAAATACGATTGGAGAAAGTCTCATTCCCTTATAAAACACATACAATACTTTATGACCCCACATTCAGTAAAACAACTTCAGCATAAACTATTAATGAGATATTAGTAAAATTCAAAAGGTCTATTTCCGTCTTTCAATTCTCTGAAGTTTCCTCTCCCCCACAGTTCACCTATTTTTGTGCTGCGAAGGCAAAAACTGTATACCCATCTTTCTCTTGGTCGCCTTTTACTAACTAATCATGTTTCATTCCTCTTTCTGCACCACTTTTCCCCTATTTTTATTTTTAAATATAATCTGTGCTCTCAGTTTTAATTTCTCCAGTGGAGAGATAAGTTGGCAAAGCTGAGACGTTAAGAGGCAGAACCCATGGCCCTCCATAGACTAGAGACTCCTTTGCTGCTCAAGAATACACACAAAAGTATTACTAAAAGCTTATATTACTCTATCCTCAAGACCGCTTAGATGTGATAACCTTATTTTCTACCTTAGAATACGTGGTGATACTCCAAAATAAATGAAGTACCTATTTGGTCTTAATCCAGAAGGCACTCATAAGAATTCTCCTGGCCCTGTACTGCGGACTTCCCTCTTCTTCAGACAAAGTGACAAGACTATCAGAGGAAAGGAGAAATTCAAGAAGGTTTTTGGTAGTTATCTAAAGGCTGCACTAAAGAACTAATAAATGGCACTGTATTTCCTATGGCTACTATTTCATACTCTCCTTTACTGGTAAGATTATAGTCAAAAGAAATCTTAGAAAAGAGCAGGAAAGACTAGTTTTCATATTACCTGGTACTTGTAATGTCTTTAATAATAACAACTAAACTGAGGAAGCCAAGATTAATAATGTTAAGACTATGTCAAATGAAGGACTTCCTTCTCACAGGAAGGGCTAATATAAGGATAATAAAGGTTCTCTGAAAGGATGATTGCTACCATAAAATGAAGTTGCGAGTATGAAATCTGCAGACAACCTCTCTCCAGCTACGGTGTACTGTAACAAGTACCCACTGCAGGGACAGAAAAAAAACACATGTCATTGGCTACATTCTAGAACTGCCTTACAAGCCAGCACCTTTTCTTGTAACAGCAGGGAGTATGGACTTACGATCATACTACATCATTAGCATCTCATATCACTTTTTTTGAGAACAAGGGCACAAAAAAAGGCACAATATTAGTGAGGGTCTTTCCTTTGCACAACCCAGCAGTTAGCTGTATTTAAATTTAGTGAAAGATGACAAAAGCTTTACATCTACCTATATACATATGTACAGATTCTACTTCTGACTCTTTAGTGTCATAAAGTTTAATTTGGCAGAATCTAATGGGACTCCTGTTACTGTCACAGTGTGGAAGACAGGAACAAGAAAAAATATCTTCCTAATCACTGGTAACAAGAAACAGTACTAAAAAGGTAGCAGACAGAATATACTTGGCTTATAGGTACCATTAATCAAGCTCCTGAGATTTACCTTGGTCTTGTATGTTTTTGGTATGGGAGGATAAGCTTGAGCTTTAGCTTCAAAAACTCTCTGCTATGAGTAAAACAACACTAGGCATGAAAACCAGAGGCAAATGCGCATCCCCCAACAGTTATTCTTGGAAAAGAATAGACACAGAATGTCCTACCTCTTCTGGACGTTTCTGTGCCACCGATACCAGCTCTTCAGAGCTACTTCTTGAGGTAGAGGGTACCACATTACCCGGGGCCTCTGAGACCACCTCATTTGACGGCTCGGAGTCCTGAGGGCAACAGAGACAAATAGAACCCTCAGCAGCGTGTTGATGTGGCACGCCAAGAAAATGAGACTTCAGAGAAACTGCGCTCTATGCACAGATAGAGAAATGAAAAATACTCAGGGTTTAAAAGTCTACTCTTTTTACTCTGGGCAACCTCTTTTACCCCGGAGGGAAGAATATCTGTCATACATTTTCTCTTAAAATGGTAATACTTTCATCACAAGAGCATTGTAAGACTTATTTTACAGCTATATGGCATGCTAGAATTGCAAAGTTCCGAATAAGCATACTTGTTTCGCCCATACCTACCCCTGCTCCTGAACTGCAAGGAAGGGAATATTATATTTCATTCCCTTATTCAAGATGGACGTTCCTGCAAAACAGCTGGGACCATGCTAGAACAACGCCCCCCCAGATATATTTTAACAATAACTGCAAATTGACATAGCACACAACCTGGTAAAGTTAGAAAAGTTAGTAGAGTTGGCTGTCTATTAGTAACTTTAACTCTATAGTAAAACAAATACAATAAAAATTCCTAAGTAGTTTACCTTCTACTTTATAAATTACCTTGACTTTGGAACGCAACATGACTAGATCAGTCCAAACAAAAACCACCTCAATACCTTCACTGCTTGACACAGTCGTTTTGATAACTGCATAGTTTGAGACATTTTACTACAGAGAAAAAAATCCATTAATCGGTACTATCTCTACCGTGCTTGTAGTAATGCTCATTACAGAAGATATTTTAGATGTCATTGCTTAGCAAGCAGAATATGTGCTTTTGATATATCACTTTCTCTCTACAGTCATTAATTGCAAGAAAATCAAGACTATACTTTTGGAAACTGCAAGCTCCAAAGCTCATTATTAAGTTTTTCAACATAACAACCTCTAAAAAGTAAATTAAAATTTCACAATGATAATATTCAGCATTTGCAGTTTAGCCCAACGTATGTTTGGATTGCTGGAAGGCAAAAAGTGTACACTGTGGTCCAACACCCGTACTGAAACATATGGAGAATCACAGGTTAAGACCAGATATTGTAAAAGAATTAATACATGGAGGGGGTTGCTGGAGGCTGAAGTTGGAAAAATATCTTTGGGCCTGGAGAGGAGAATACTCTAGTATCTCTATTTCATATGCCTTTTCAGGTGAACCCCTTTAAAATAGCTTTAATGAGTTTAAAAATTTCAAATAAAGTTTTCTATGCCTTTGTCATTGCACCACCTCTCTGTGACTTACAAAAAGGATATTCTGGCCCATTTTGTGGCAAACCACCTAAAGTTTAAGGTTCAGTATGAGGAAGACATTTTAGGAAAAATCAGCTTGCAGCGGTAACTAAAAAGTACTGTTAATTAAAATGTTAACAATGAAGTCCAGCTGCCATGGCACTGAACTGTTTTACAGCCATACGCACTGGATATGTGGAACAAAAGGAAAAATAAGATACCTTTTGGCAGAACTACCATCCCAAATAATTCCATGACAGGAATGATAAAACACTATTTTTCAGCTTTCTCAGTTCCTCAAAAGAATAACACCATGGCTAAACACAATGAACTACAAGGAGAAACATCTCTAGCATTCTGATAATAAAACTCTTATTTTTATCTATCGACTATATGAAAGCCCCATGCTCTATATGCCATCAAAACAAACTTTGCACCATGTTCATCCTGACAGCTCACTGTTTTCCCTAGCAGATCTGGACTTCCACAGGCAAACACTCTCTCAAAGACTGCCTCAGTTTGGTCACCAGAAAGTTATGACGATGAGTCTATCTCTTCTTGATGACCCAATTAGCCATGAACTGACTCTGAGTACTGAAGAGTACTGCTTTGTTTTCTCCTTGAGAACTGGAAAGTTAAACCACCACCATGCTATTTATCAGCTCAATATGTTTCTGCGCTGCTTACAAAACCAAAAGTAACAACCACATCTGCTGGAAGAAAATGATCTACTTAGTCTGAATTCCTTGGTTCAGTGCTTTCTCTCCTGGAATTCTGCCTGTCTTCTGTGTCTGAACAAACTTTTCTTATGTTGCTATGATCTGTGGCCAGATTGCGGTAGCAACATTTTTTTGTTACTTATGATTTTTGAAAGTAATGAACAACGACTTTCAAAAATGGTCTGAACAACTGTAATTTGGTAAACTTACGTTCCTGTTCCATCCTCCTGCCTCAACAGGACCAGCATGTCACGGATTCTCTTCCCCCATCAAGTCTCAAGTATCTTCTTTCCAAGCACCCTGGTCATCCTTCTCAATAGTTTTCTTAAGAATCAGTTCGCTAATACAACATTTCCATTTTTAAGGAGATGGATGGAAATCAAATTTACTTTATTATTCAGAAACGAAGCTGAGAAAATGCATCTCCCTTTTCAATGACACCAGTTTTATTATCTCTGTTCACACTGCTGTCACTTCTTAGGAAAACTGTATAGAACCTGAACACATATAAGAAAGGCAATCGACGTTGCTCTGAACTAGTCTGGCAACACGTGAAGTACAGCTTTCACAAATAAACACAGTAAGTGGAATGAGATCCTTTCATGTCAGGTAGAACAATAAAAATGCTACAAGGTGCAAGTGAGAACTTTCATAGAGCTTCTTCTCAGTGTGTTATGAGTACATGGCCAAACACGCAACAGTTCTGGTAACAAATCCTGGTACCTTGACTTGTACTCAGCAAATAAAACAACCTGAAAAAAGTATTAGCATTGTTTACTTTTGTAAAGAAAAGCAAAATACCTGTATCTCTGAACTGAAACAACATTTTTATTGAAGAAGTGTTAAAAGGAAAAATGTATTTAAAAATAATTAGAATTAGTTTCTTGTCATTCCTAATTTATTTATACCGTAATATACTGGACTGACGTTGTAAGAAGTCACTTCTTTCTTTTTTCAAGGCCTTGTATGATGAAAACCATGTCAATGGCACTTCTCCTTGATCTGTGAGCCTCACCTTTAGCAGTGAAGGATGCAACTGTTCATGGACGTGTAACCTATACAATAAGTAATTTGGTACACATCTCTTCTAGTGCTTAAGCCCTTGTCATCTCATTAAAATACTATTATATTTTCCAACCTACATATGAAAGCTCACACATCTGCATTTTCAGGTTGGACAGATCAAGACATAGCTTTCTAATGGATCACAATATTTAATTATATTAATTCATAAAATATGGGGAAAAGCACTATTATGCGGTACTTCCAGTCTCCCAAAAATACTGAAGTTTTTTACCAAAATATAAGTGCATCATAAACAAATAAATTCAGAATGCTCAGTAATTATACTTTCCCTGCAAAATGCCGATTTTGACCAAAGCCCCTCAGAACATGATCCTTCTTGGAGTTATGAAATCTTGAAGAGGTAACGTAAAATGTGTAGACATTCTATTATGTTTACGCAAGAAAAGCCTGCTTGGAACTATGTCTGTTTTCATATGACCTAAATGTTCACGCAGTTTAAGGTACCACAACAGCACTGGCTAGAATCAATCACACTTCTGCAATATAAATAGTATTTGAATTATGTGTTGACACAAATATGTAACAAATCAGATATTCTAGTCCTCAGATGGAACTTGCTTGCTAGTCTTGGCAGCAGACAAAAACGTAGCTGGTTAAATTCTGAGTCCTGGACATTTAGCATTTTTACTTTTTTTTAAATTCAGCTTAGCAGAGATAAAAGGTGACGATGACTGGTAGGAGGTGAGAACTCAAAGGTGGAAGGTGCACCCAACTGTAGCACCTCCCTCAAAGTTTCAGTTGTTTTCTCCCCTTCATCCCACTTGGCATATTTGCTATTTCCACCTACAGCAACAGAAGCAAACACTGTTCTTTTAGTTTTGTCCTTTGCTGTGCACAAGTATTACCGATACAGTATGCTGAAAAATCAATAGTGCATATAGAACAGCTGTGTATTTCATTTGTGAGCTACGTATAAGTGATAAGATTTCAGAGGAAAATATTTACATTTTACGCTATGCTGATATTGTGGCTTAAATTTAGGGCTTGACTATTTTTACTTTTTGTTTCTTTTTAAAAACCAAACCATTAAACACAAGATCCATACACAAATACAGATATGTATTGTATATGTAAATATGATACAGATACATGTACACAGACACGCTTATTCATAGGGAATGTTATGGTAACAAAATATTGCAGTTGTTTACCAATCCACATTACCGTCAGCCCAGATGTTGATTTATGCGAAAAAGAAACCATACACAGCTTCTGATTTTGAAGAAAATAGAGAACCAATGTATATGAAGAAAACCCTGTGCATAAAATACTTCGCTAGAAAGCATAAGAAGCTGCATTTGAAACAAGATGATGGAAAAATAGTGTCTTACAATGGTATTTATACAAGGTAAGCATCTGCTATTTTTTCTGCCATTGCTACTTTAGAACAAAACTGAACTAAAAAAGAATCGAAACAAATCAACCCACAAACCCACAAAGCCTTTATAGACGATTTCAGACTGACAGGTTTGAATATATTACGTTAACTCTGCATCAGTTTTCATACATCATCCTTTACCTTGGTCCCGTTGAAAATTACAGAAGTCATAAATTAGCTTTAAACAAGTTTTGAATCAGCCTGGAACTAGTTTTCAAATTAAAGAGCCGACAGTACATTACATGGTACTGTCATTTTATTACCCCAATCAATTCTGTGTGGCCTGAGGTAGAAAGAAAATGGATGCTTTCTTCATTTGCAACGGGTTTATCTCTCACACCAGGCTCTGAAAACATGACTGCAGTAATGAATTGGAAGCCAAAGTTACTAACAAAGACTTCTAACAGTAACAAAGTAGAAATATTTGTCCCCTTTACACTTATGGAAGGGGGAAAAAAAGCCCTTTTTGAAGCATGAAGCCAGCTTCTTAAGGCTGAAGGACTACGGAAAGAAATTAGCACATTGTTATTGAAGTGCTCGTAGCCTCCCAGAGCATCATTTTCGGTGCGGCGCAGGAAAAGCCCTTCTGGGTCAGACTGAAGGAGCCTCTCTCGCCCAGAGCGCAGAGCATCCCTCCATCAGCTGACTGACTACTCCTACCTGTCCTTAGTCTTTCTCACAACCCAGGGGCATACTTTGAAAGTGTTCACAACACCTTAGCCAGGATTTGGTAAAATCTAGCAAAGACGAGGTATCTGCAGCCCTCCACAGTTCACGGGTGGCCAAAGTAAATTCCCAGGAGAAACGCAGAGCTCATCTCAACTTACTTACACCTGCAAGATCAACCACTCTGCCATTCCTAGATTTTACCCTCTGTTCATTAATGAGGGAAGAACACGGGCCTTAAACTTCTAAGTCATGCTCCACAGCTGTAGGATTTCCTTTCCTATTTTTATTCTGCCTTTGTCACTCTCCTCATGCTGATTTTATTTATTTAACATCTGACAATCTCCCGCCTTCCTCTGCCCTCCCCCAAGATAGGAAATTACAAATGCAACCTTCAACAAACATGTGCTAACCTCCTATGCTGCCAGTCACAGAGGCAACGCCGTTGTTCTGTCCTTGGCTATTTTTCCTCTCTCTTGAGAAGGGGACAATGACTTCTATGTTTATACACTGTTAACACAACAGCGTCTCATTCTCAGCTGATTCTGAAACTACCCCAGTTCAGGTAATAAACCTTAACCTAGCTCTAAAACCTCTGCCTTCTTTTAAAACCCGAAACAAAAGAAAAATGTTTTACAATTCTCTGTTTTCCAAACATAGAAACTTCATTACATTCTTTAGCCTCACACTATTTTTTTCTTCAAATACACTGTGCAATCTGAAGTAATAAAGTTACAAGAAGTTTCCAATAAATACCCATCTGTTTCAATTTATTATCCCTCTATCTTTCAATAAACTACAGCAGTGACAAAGCAAGCTTGCATCTCTGAAATCTACCAAGTGTCAAAGGGTGAAATCCTGCTTTTACAGTTGTTTTAAAATAAGGAAGCTACTATTGCCAGTATCTTACTATAAGTGTTTGAACAAAGTACAAAAGGAAACAGGGTCATACATTTTCTCTGGATGCCTTTTTCAAATGGAAAAAAAAAATTACATATATTTAAAGCTAGAAAGAGCATTCTCAAAATAATGTTTTTCATGTTTATTCTTCCAACTTTATCACATGCAAAAAGGACTAAACAGGAGAACATGCTACCATTTGAAGGTATTACAATTCACTGACGTCTGGAACCTGAATTAGCCTCCTCTTGCTAACCCACACATTTTCTACATTTCCATTAGTGTACTAATTCTACCTCTATTTGGACTCAGTCCTCCACTTTTCAAATCAAAATCTCCTAGATTATTTTATTCCCCTTTTACTTTCTCATCATTCATTGTTTCCCAACATTTAAAAGCTGTTCTTTCAGCTTCCCTGACTTTCAATAGTTTTTTCTGACCCCCAAAGTCTCTGAACTGTATTCAAAATCAACTCTTAAAACATGTAATTAATAAAACCTCATAAGAATACAAAACATGGAATTAAACTTCAAAATATAGATTCACCACAGTAATCTCATTTTGTATATATAACGCAAAGGAATATAACTTTCCTGTTACTGTCATGGATTAAAGCAACTGATAACAGCTACAGTATGGCTCAAACTATTGGCAAAAATTACTGTACAAAAAGGAACATCTCTTTTCATCACCAGAAATTTCTAGATTTCCTTCAATAAAAGCAAAAGCCAGTATCTATCCTTTTTGTGCTAAATCTCCTATGTCTTGCATAATTTGGTAATTATGTGGTGCACCAGAGCAACAGATTTTATATGAATATCCTTTTGCAGGATATTAATATACTGGAAAGACTGCTATACTATGCCATTATCATTGCATATAAGAGTAACTCAATATTTTTTCTTTTTTCGTCCACACTGCTTTCTTCCCACATATTGTTCTGCTATTTTTTTATTATGAATTAGGTTATAGGCATATACTAAAGCCTAGAAAGTTATTTTTGGTCTAATTTTATATTTTATGGATTTTAAAAGTTATTTTATGGAGTTCTAAAAGCTCTTTTAAGACAATACACACATAATTTATTACTGCTGGATCTGGATATTTCATCTTCCCTGGGCCCACTTTGTACAGCTCTGATCTCTCTGATCCTTTTTTCTCCCCTCTGAAAGAAAAAAACATCAAAAGTCGCAAAACAAATTCTCAAACACAGCACATGCATCTACAGCCACAGTAGTGTGGTGCTTACTGTGTGGCTCTCCGTACGTTGCACATAACTTGCAATTGTTGACTTCAATATATTTACAGAATGATAGCGGCACTTCAGACCTCAGATTTAAAACGATTTTTTTCTAGAAAACAGAGGTACAAAGCCACCTGCTATTACTTGTGGAAGGCAGTGCTGCAGCTACAACTGCTCCATTAGTAATGCTACATTTGGCTTTGCAGTTGTCTGGTTCCTTAAGCAATGTTTTCTTCCTGCAGAAATGATCACGGGCAGGCCACAGAAATCTATCCATTTAGTGTTTCTGAAAGATAGTTTTACTCCATCTGTACTTCTTATCAAATCAGGTTTAAATTGCCCCAAACTTTCCACGCTCTTGGATTGCTGAGGCGGTGACAACTTGGGAGCAAGGTACAGCAGCAAACTCACTTCCACCTCTCAGGGTCAAGCTGCACATTTGCACCATTTATGGTCGAAGTAGTCTGCTTCACTCCACTTCAGCAACTCGGGAGAAAGCATACGCAGAATTAGCTGACAATACTTGGCTAATACTGAACTTGAACTAGAAGACTGAGCACTTGAGAAGATCGCTGCTCCAAAAAGCAGCTGCTTTATTCTAACAAAAATAGAACGTAGCTCAGAAAAGGCTTTCTTTCAAGCACACAATCTTCAGATATTATGCATCAGCATGCAGAGTGTGTCTGTCAGATGTTGGAACAAAGCTTTAAATTGTACCATCTAACTTAATTCTCAAGACAGGGTCAGCACATTCATAGGGCTGGGTTTTTTCCCCCTTTGAGAAGTCCTTTAAGTAATATTTATTTAGCTCCTTACATCTTCATCAGCACTGATTCTTGCTCTTCAACTCCTTGAGTCCAGATTTTCCCAACATAATGCAAAACAGAGTGATATTAAAATGTGTGATCACTAAAATCATCACAAAATCATCAAAGGCTACTTATTAAATCAAGGCTGGTTTTCATCTCTCCCCACTTCCAGAATTTTTTTCCAGTAACAAGATGAAATAAAGAAAGGGATTGCACAGTACATCATTTTTTGCAGTTTAAGTTTATTAGGCAAGTTTTATAGCTCCCTAAACTTTCCTTATATGGCACCCCCTTATCTGCCTGTGCTCCAGAGGTTTTCCATAAGCACTCTACCCTGCTCTGGGGGAAGGCTCTCTGTGTGCCCTCCACATCCTTCTCTGCACTGTGCCATGGCTCTTTTTCTTAATTCATCCCATTCTCCTCCATAAGGGTTTCTTTGTGTTACTCCATGTAGAATTTTCTCATTCTTATGAGCCTGTGTGCGCTCACATTTCCCCTTCTACGCCAAGGGTGCTTCTTGCAGTTTCATTATTTTTTTCCCATTCTGCTTTTCTCTCTCCCCCTCACTTCCTCTCTCTCTGTCTTTTCTTGAAAAGTAGCAGATTTATTTTCAACTGATAAAGCAGAAAAATAAAACATTAATTCAAGACCACAAAAACATTTTTAAAGAATGAATCTATCTACAGAAAAGTTTTATAAAAATCTGTCTTACATCCTCCTTTTCAGATCTAACATCTGAATCTGCCAAATTAAAAAAATCTCTTGGACATCCTTTAAGAAGCTTCAAACAAATGCTAGGAACACTATTTTGTGGGTGACCCTGAATTATTCCTTCACGCTATTCACTAGAGTAATTAAAGAAAATGTCCATATAACTTTATACTACTAAATAGAGACAGATACTCTTATTAATATGAAGTAGCCAGCTAAAGCAGAAGGATATTTTATTCTGTCAAACTGAGCTACACTGACAGCGGGCTGTTTACTAAGGAGGCAATGAGGAGCCCAGTTGCCACAATTTAAGATGTGACATTAATCAGCCATCTTTTGCTGAGCCCACAGGAACTGAAAGGTCACAACTAGTGCCGCTGTTTTAAAGCATCCTCAGAAAGGCCTGGAAATTCCTCATTCTTCTCTAATTAAGAACACTGTAAATGATACATGGAATGATGGGGCTAAATTCATTTAAATTTCAACTTTACTGCCTTGTTTTAGGAGACATTAATATTTTCCCTGTGTTGTTTTCTTTTTTTTAAAGATTACATCTGCCAGACAAAAATCCTTTTTATGTTTCTCATCTGTAGTAAAAACACACACCAAGTCCCTTCCTCTTAAATATAGTTGCTCATAACATCACATACGCATACAGTGCTTATACAAACATATAAATTATAAAATTTAATAACGTAGCAGTATATACCCGCGTATTAATTTTTAAGCTTTCAACCTCGAGAATACTGATGCGTGAATTCCACAAATTCTCTTCTGAAAATAAGAATGAAATAACTTTTGTAGCCAATGAAACTAAACCACAAATATAAATTCAATACAGCAAACCTAAGCGTGGTTTTAATAGTCACTTCACACCAGTAGCTATCCTGGTGCGACAGGAACAGCCCTGCAGAGCACAGCAGCTGGTGCTGAGGATCAGCCAGATGTGCTACACATGTTTCAAAGATACCACGTTTGGTTGCAGAGATGGCATGCCCGTTCACAGCCAGAATACATCCTCAGCTTTAGTGTCTCCTGACAGGAACAGGGTCTGCACACTCGAGATCGCTCTGTAATGTGAACCATAGTGTAGCGACTGGTGGCAATGGGGTGACTGCTTTCAAAAATTCATTCCTGATCTTAACCAAAATGCTAAGACAAATACACACTAAGATACCTCAAATGCAGATCCATGAAAACAAGTATACGGCAGTGTAGAACCATTTAAGCTAATCAATACAAAATGTTCAAAGTAACAGAGAATTTTAAATACTAGCTTTATGCAGAATTCACTAGTATTACCCTGGATTATCAACAGTTCCATTCCTCCTCCTGAAATTCACTACACCGAAAGCTCTCTGGGGTCTAACAACTTCCCCTCCCTCCTTTTTTTTTTTTCTTCATTTTTACAAATTAAAAAAAAAAATACACACACTTAATGCCTTACTTTTAGATGATGGTTTGATTGCTGCCCTTTAATTACTTGGTGAGTACATTCAACCATCATAGGAAGCTCCTGGTTCACTTGCCTCTTCCTCCTCTTTAGAGGGTTCAAAATCATATTTCCCAAGGGATTGCTTAAGCCATCTTACTATTCATTACCTGAACCACATCGCTTTGCATGGAAGAATGAGTCAGTGGGTAAAATGATTCATTGTGTATTAACCAGGGCATCTGAGAAATGGTACAAATTGTCTGCTGAATATTTTACTATTTCATATCAAGGAGCTTTTCAGTCTCTGTCTATGCTGTACCCAGAAAGCACATAAACAAATATAGGTCTACAGGTCATTCCAGTGAGAGAATTAATAAGAAATTTATAAATCACAGCTCCCAAATCTCAAACTTTTTGTATTTTCTTATAATTACCTTTGAAATGTAAGATTCTTTAAGCTATCCTTACATTAATACAGACATCCTGTAATAACCTTCAAAGAGCTCCTCACCACTAGCAATTAAAAAAGTATTTGGAATACCATTTTGCTCTGAAGTTCCTCTGCCTTCTGCAATACTTTCAACATAAACAAGCAGTGGAGATACTATGTGCTAGAAAAAAATGGCACGACAAACTGCATATTCATTTACTACACAATACACTTGCAAATATTAGTACCTGATATGTATCCTTATTTATTGCGCAGGACTGGTTACACATATAAAATTCATCATGTCAATGACTGTGTCAATCTGCTGCCACTCTTCAATTTCCAAAAATAAATACGCAATGTGATTAACCCACTCTAAGTACACTTGTGTGTACCTTCCATAAATACTGAGTTATCTTGCTATTTCCTTTTTGATACTTCTTTTCTTTGGCTATTTATACCACATCTGAAAGGATACCATCTGCCCTTCAGTCTTCATGAGATTAGTAGCTAGAAAAAATCTTGATATCTACAGATTCCAAGGTTTTCCGCATATGAAATCTTTTGGTACCATTTGATGCAGCTGAAATACACTTAAGACTTTTCAAACATGCCCAAAGGTGTTTCAAACCACTGAACCAGATAATCATTTTCAACCGCTACCAAAGACACATTTACTAAAAAAAAAAATAAGATAAACTTAATTGCTACCAGATTCTAACACTGCACTATACATTTTAAAGGTCTTGCGAAAAATCTTCTAAAAAAAAATCTTATAATTCCACATAATATTTGTGCTTTTTCTTGGTAGAGCTGATTGTAATGCTCTTACAGTTATGTTCCCATACAAGCTGTTTGCTGAGGCAATTTTAAGCAGAGGGAACTTTTCTGCTACAGAATGCTAAAATCCAAGCGATGAGACTCCTTTGCACAGAAAGTGGCTGACACAGCACAAACGGGCAATGCCCAGCTGTCTTCTACAAAATGTGATTAAATGTGGCTGGCACTAAGAGAACCTCTATTTGCGAATGGCAACTAAACCTCACTGCCACTATGTAACACCGCGACGAAAAGCAAATCTTGACTCTGCTAGAATTCATTACTTGCTTAGCACTTCACAAAACAGCACCTTTTTGGTTTCTTTCCCCCCTCTCCTTTCTCTCTCCTGGTTCAATATGATCAGATTTAGCATTAGTAATTTATACTGATGAGTGACACATTACTTATAGTGATATATGGCTGCATTCCTTTGAGAAGACTTTAAAATAAAATCAACCTTGAGAGTAAACATGAGCAGGTAATTAGGCAACTATGGTAGTATGTTCAGATCTTATCCAGAGACTAACAATTAAAGATCTAATTCTTCTTCCGTCATACAGAATACGATTACAGGTGATGTGTTGAGATAATCTGCAGGGTAATAAAGTTGGACTAGTAAGCAATTAAGATATATAATTCTTCCTTAATTACATGCCTTCTAGTTCTCTACAAAACATAAGGCAAGAAATATATTTCTAGGTAAAGAAATTTATCTCAGGAATTTGGTAAAAACAGAACACTACTTTGCAAAATTAGAGTGGAACAGGATGTCACCAGACTCCAGATACACCTTTGCACCTCTCAGGACTCCCTTTGTTTATGTCATTAAAAAGCACAAACCCTTTGTTATTTTCTGTTGAGTCTTCAATTCTTCATGAGTATTGTTTTTTAATACTGCCCTCCTGGCAGCTTACATCATCTAAACCAAGAATTTTATCAAGGCTCAAAAGATGAAAAAAATTCAGAAGTCAGCTACAAGCTTTTCATTCACACTTTTTTCAGATGCTTTAAAAAAATCAACATGTGTTCTACTATTAAGTAAATAACAATCAAAACTTCCAATAGGGTTGCTAACAGAAAGTAGTCAATTACAATTTATTGTAAATTTGTTTACGACTCCACTGTCAGCATGAAGCCCCTCATTATCAATACTCCAAAGGCTCATTATTTTAGGAACTCCAGAAGTAGGAAGGCAACTGGATTGATGCAGTACATCTGCACGTGTATCAGTGGGGTAAGCTATGATGCTTTGGCAGCTACAATTTGGTGACTTTCAAATGCACATATCCCCTTTCGCGACTTCACTTAAAAAGGAATGTAAAACAGAGAAAACGAGCTAAAACTACTATCTCTGTGTCTTTTACATTCAGTATAGGGTCTTCAATATGTAAAATTCACTGTCGCAATGCTGTTCAATATTATAAATATCTAGAAACTGATTTTCAAAAGCAAGACAGAGAAAGCCTTCAGTTCTTTTAGGAGCAACCATTCCCCTTGTCCTTCCCAGACACTACTCCTCTTTTGGCCCTCTCACTTTCTTTGGGAGCATGCACAGCTGCACACCAGAGAGGAGGTGTAAAATCTTCCTGTTGCGGGGTGCTGCTCAGGGTGGAGAAAGCGCTCTCGTTTCTTCTTCTCTCGCGCTGCGTTAGCATAAAATCAGGTTTAGTGGCTTTACTTCAAACATGATGCTGGCTGCGTTTTGGATTTTTCCCAATTGCAGATAGGTCTCAGCAGAGATCCCTTGGCACTCAGCACTACAGCAGCAGGCAACATAGGCTGTAAATTCATTTTGTCATGGCTTAGTAAGTGGAAGTCATAATACAGCAGAAGAGCTACTTCCCAGATAAACCATAACTGTAAGCAGATTTTGTTAGAAGCATAACCTAAATAAGGTGCAGAGTAGCACTGGCATTTCTAACAGCTGCCCATGAAGAGATTGTGCTTCCTTAACCACTACCTTAGAGTAGGTAATACTTGTTCTACCTAAACTAAACCACATCTAAAGTAGAGGTTTAGTCATTAAAATATTAGATTCTGTATATTCAGATTACATGCAGGAAACATGTATAATCACTATGCTGTGTTTACAATTTAATTATTTTTAAGTCCAGTACTTTACTAATCACATGTCTCTTCAATGTCCCACTGGAAATTAAACATGGGTGTGTATTTTAACCAAAGCAATTATTTATGACCAAGCTTGTTTCTAATTTCACCCATCCTTGTTTGTTTTTACGTTAGTAGCATATTTTTAGTCGCCAAAAACCAAACTGTCAAGACAACTTATGAAAAGCAGGACTAACCCAGTAATAATTTGACTGGTGAGACACTCACAAAGCCTCTTGAAAAAAACAATTTGCTTCATTTTAAAGGTAATATAAGGGGTATACATGTAATGGCATCAGAATGAATCACTCTTTTCAGTAGTATTCGAAGTACTTTTTCCTCCTGCTTTTGTCACAAAATATTCAGCGTTATGGAAGGCATTAAATGATACTGCTGCTCCCCCATTAAGAAAAAGAACTTACAAAGTGCAAAGTTTCAGCTTTGGAAAAATATTCTGCATTGTTGGGTTGTTTATGCAAAAGAGTGAATGAAGTTTAGCAGCAAGGCATTTCTTCAGTCTCCTGGATGAGAAAAAATATGGGGAAAAAAATGAATCTTGCAAACCAAACAATTTTTGGACCAAGCACCATTAAAATGGGGCTTTTTGACAAAAATACTCATTTAAAAATAACTGCTGTGCATAGCAGTGTCTGGGAAAAGAGACTCTTACCAGGTTTATTATAACAGATGGTTATTGACAAAGTTTAATGCAAGACAAAATTATGTATTCTGCTTTGCACTCCTAATTGGTACTTTATATTTTACATATTTTAATTAATGCTCTTTGATCTATCCCAGTGTTATCCTTCAAAATCAGAAATCTGGTATTACCTTTGGAACAACAATACCTCACTAAGAAAAGGATCCCTATATTCCAATTTCTTTAAACTTCTGGCTGGTATTAATTGTACTGTCATCTGTTTAACCAGTCAAAGAGACTTGTTCAGACAACGTTATAGGAAAGACAATGCTGTACTGTACTGTCTATTTTTTACTACAGTTAAGTTGCACCTAAGAAGCAGCACAAGCACTAGAAGTCCATGATGAGGATATGGCAGTCAGTACCACAGGGTACTGGAACTGGTAGAACTGATTTTGATGAGGAGGATTAAAATATTTAAAATAAGCATCCTCTCCAGAAATACTTTACAGTGCTTAACCTTTTTTTTCATTAAAGCCTAAGCTTCCCACCTATACTATAGGAACCTTCTGCCAACTAAGTGTATCTGATTATTTGGATTAATTTGGGGATTTAATACCAACTAACTTTATGCTGAGCTTATCCGCTATTCATAAATCAAGTCCCATCTTAAGTTAATTTCAAGGCTGATTATTTTTGGAATATTTTATGGTATAAATTCATCATTACATAGTTGTATTATACCTGTTTGCCAGAAAATAGCAGAGGCCATGCCAACTCCTTTTTTTCAATATGATACCTGGGGAGCAAATATCAAAACACAGCTGGCAAGATTTCAGCCAACTGATAAGAATTACCATACGCTGCAATTTCACCCTTTTTTTTTTTTGACCATCTTGATAGTGAAATTCGATTCTGTGCCACGGTTTGGCATCACTGAAGTTCTTAAAACAAGGGCATAAGTGGTGTAAGAACTTGTGTTAAACCTTCACATGGCCTTACAGATTTGCGTAATTTTCTGTTGTTTAATTTTAAGGAAACCATTCCAGTGCCAATGTTTGACAGCTCCTCACAAACCTAGGAAGACAACAATGATTTCAAAGTATCACATATTTTCCAGTTGCTACATAAAAAACATCTTTTGTTCCATGCCAGACAAGACACCAAACTCCTAAGCTGATTTATGTAGCATAATTCGACTCTCCTCACCCAACTTTAAAACAGATGAATACACACAAAAATGTTTAACTCCACCTTTCTTGATGACCCTACAATAAAATAGATCATAATATCCATACCTAGTAAAAGTGAAGACAGATCCTACCTTCACAAATTAATTCAGTGAATTACACTATGCAATTTGTTATTCTGTAAACCAGTTTGAAATACTCCTAAATCCTGGCTGAAAAATGTTGCATGAAAATTGAACTTCTTTCCATTATATTATGTTCTGCTTGTATCAGCAAGCAGGTTTATTAGCAGTATTCTTTTATCATTTTCCACCAGCACTGCTGTTTGCCATGGTGGCAGTACATTTGCTTGTGTGTTGTGTCCTCAAAAGAAGGTGCTCTGATGCAATAGCCTCTCTGACGTAAGCTGACGAAATTAGGGTCACAGTTTCTTTACGGTTGCAGTTACCCTTTGTCAGAATACGCAACTGAAACAAGTTTGAATACAAAAGACCTTTAAGGATTTTTTGGTTTATTTTTTGAAAGATGTATTTCGAATATAACTACTTAAAATCACATTGTATTGAATAACAGATCATACATAAAACATACTTAAGACATGACTAAACATGACTATATATTACCACTGTATGCCAACCTCATGTATTATATTCAAATAGGGCTTTCCTGTATATATAAAATGTTAAAGATATTGGCTATATTTAAAATGTTTTGTTCTGAACATTTAGTAAACGCCTACACAAAGTCTGTCCATGCAATGCTGATTCAATCCTCTTCTGTGTGTACTCAGGCAAGGAGAATCCCACCTAAACTATAACCCTCGCTAATCTAAACTAGCTGTCTCGGCTCCCTCCTATAGCCAGCGGACAGGAAAAGGCAGCTCCAGAGAAGAGTTCATCCAAATCTAAGGAAAATGTCTAAAATAAGGGAGCAGTATTGACATTTTACAGAACAGAAGCCAAGACACAGGGAGAGTAAGAACTAAAATTTCTATTAAATCACTTATTCAATTTCCAATAGTCCAGACCACGTAATTACGGAGACTTTGTACTTTCAAAACACAGCTTACTCTATCACCCACCGCAGCTTTTGAGAATTCAGCATTTTTGCATGTTGGGCCAAGGGATCCAAGCTGTGCAACAGCAAACAAGGAGAAAAAAATTACTGAACATTTGAAAATTTTAGTTGGTCTAATTTTCACAGGAGCTCTGGGGTAAGACAAATTTCGGTTCTATTCCTGAAATTACGGCTTCAGTTTTAATGCCTTACAAAACCTAAAGACAGTATCTTCTTCTAATAGCCAACCCAAACTAATCCCTTTTTTTGACCCCTGACAGATAAATCAGAGAAGGCAGGGGTCCTATAGGGGGGAAAAAATAAATAAATCACAGCATGACGTGTTTAAAGGCTGCACATTCACGCATAGCCACAAAAGGACTTAAAGCGTGGCATGCCACCTTAATTTTGGTATTTCCTAAATTTTCAGACCTTGACATCAGGAATTTCTGGATTCATTGTTTATTTTTTAACACACTTGTGTGAAACTACATGTATGAGGAAATGCTTCCTGAGTTTGAAAAAAAAGGCATAATGAAGAAAATCAAATTAGATAGCTAAACCATAATGAGATTGTCACCTGCACAACTCACGAGCAGGATCAGCAACTTCTACACTCCTCATAGGCCTTCTTAACCACCCACTTTATTTTTTACCAGAATAAAATTACACGGACTACAGGAATTAAATTGAATTGCTCACTTTTTTCTTTTTATCTGACCAAATTAAGAGGTTTGAAATACACTGTACATTTTAGCAGTATTTTTAATTCAAAATATTATTTCAAACATTATATTCACTATTTTAATATTACAGTGTCCAATTGCATTTGCTTATTCACTGTGTGAAAGCAAGATATACCCAAAGAAATGCTTCTACTTGGCTAATGAGAAAAATCACCCATGATTGCTTTCCAACACAAAAAGTGTACAAAAAAATACTGCTTGCCAGGGTTGGCATGTCATGTATTTGTAGCTGCAGAAAATACTTCCTGAGGGGTTTAGATGAGAATTCTATGCATATATACTGACAATTTATTTTCACTGACAAACTGCAATCAGTAAAAAGATGAAATAAAAGCAAACTAAACAGAAGTCTGGAGACAAGGCAGCTGATCTTGCAGCACTCAAATAATGACCTGACATGTACACTCTGCAGCGTTTTGCAAAACAGATTGTACGCAAAGATGAGCCGATAGAAACCTAACTAGCATGGTCATTGTAACCATCATGATATATGTTTAAATTCTTTGCTGCCTTGGTCCTTTGCAAATTTTCAAAATTGGAGGAGATGTTTTAAACAGTACTTTTTAAATGGAAGGCAACAGAAAGGAATCCACATCTAATAATAAGGAGGCCTCATAACGGGACCCCTATCGCACATAACAAACAAATGGTCAGGCCACATTTATTTCTAGTGAATACCACATCATACTACTGAATAATTTGGTTCATATTTTGTTTATCTTCTTTTTATTAAATTCAACTCAAATAAGGTTCTATATTCCTTCTGCATATCACTATGTGAAACTATCAGGAAATTTATGATTTAGAGTGCTGTTTGGCAATCCTGAAAGCGCACCGTAATCCTTTCACAGGGTAGGTGGATAATGTTATAGAAATGGAGAGCTTATAGGTTTACTTCAGCTTTCATGTGATGTAACAAAATCTACAATGTTTCTGAGATGAGAGAGCTTGTCAGACTTTGGTAGTGAGCATCACCCATTCCATAAAAGTGACAGCAAGTATTACCAGCAGAGAAGCTGTTGCCCTCATGCCCTAAAGCAAAGTCACTGTCTGTCTATTATTTGACAGGCAGGGTAATATGGGAATACGTTACGCTGGCAGAAAAACTGACACAATTGCTGGAGAAACCTGTGAGTAGTATGAGCAAAATGGAAGTAGCATGTCCAACACTTGTGACAGATAACAATTTAAAGCATATGTTTATTGCTGCTAAATTACATCCCTGTATACTGCTGACACCTGCAAGTCCTTAGCAAAATCTGAAATCTTTGTTGTCAGCAGTATGCAAGTTTTCCTGAGCATCTAAAATTGAAATTCATAATTAGAAATAAAAACTAACTGAACCATTATATGCTGTGCACTATAATCTCTCTCGTCACTGAAGCAGTGTAATTTACCTGTCAATTGTTTTCAAGGCCCAACACTGCTAGAGAAGATATATATTGAGGAATTTTAAAATGTGTACTGTAACAAAGTTGAAGGAAAGAAAACTAAACAATAGCCTCCTTGGCCAACGCTGGAAAATCAATCCCATTTCACTGCTTTAACCCGTACAAGAAACTTCACGGTGACACACCAAAAATTGGATTTAGTGAGTGACTGAGAGATTGAAATTGCTGGTAGCTCAGGCTTGCAATTCACTCACAGGTCAGGCAGAGTGCAGCAAACATCGTAACCTTCTCTACGGTTTTCCTCCTCGGAGCGCTAAGTACACCTCTGAGAGACTACTCCCTCTAGCGAGGGGCACAAAAAGCCTCTATCGTCCCAGCTCCTCCTGGCTGCGAAAAGCTGTGCAGTATCGCGGGTAAATAATACGCAATCCTAAAGCCGTACAGAATATTGACTTTGAAAACTATTGTGTACATAGACAAAGCCCTAATCCTTTAAATAGTACGTTCACATTAATGAAGGTCTGTAAGGAGTTTAACTCAAGACCATGTGCTTTGATTTTGTTACGCGCTATGGAATACAGCAAAAATAAAAAAGCTACCTAAGAAAACTTTCTAAAACGGAGAGAGCAATACAGCTTTTTTTCAGAGAAACTTCTCTGCACAACTCCATGGAAAAGCCATGGGGAAGTGCCTAAGCAAAGCCACAAGGAGTCCCCACAAGACCAGTTTTCAGGACCTTTCACATGCACTACATCTGCACTCCTACACAATTCAAATCGCCTGAGCTTGAAAGTGCCAGACTTTATTTAAAATTACTCATTAAAAATGTCTATGAATGAAAAAGAAAATTAGACACAATAAGAAGTTGTTTTTTTTCATTTGTACTAATCACTAAGTTAACACAATATTTATCATCATTCTAATGATAAACTTTGTTTACTCTTCAGAACAATGTATTTTTTAACATGCACCTTAAAACGAACACGTCTTGTGCTAAGTGAAATCAATCACACTCAATTTACATGATAAAGTATTTTTAAAATTTCATCTGGTACACAGTGTTCTAATTTCCTGCAAAACACATTCAAATTACGAACCCTATTTATTCTGTTTATTCAGAAGAAACGAAGAAAACAGGAGATGCAAGATTTTCACCAACGCTATCAAGAACCCCTCTTAGTTTAAGCAGGTGACGGAAATTCAATAACAATTTTATTTCACTCTTGGAACATCCGCTGCATGTAAGTGGCATTCAAGAAAGATTGCTTGATGTCCAAACTATAGTGGACAGCTAATTTCCGACGTCTGTCTTCATATCTCCTTACACAAGAACAATTAGATTAACCCTCCCAGGTGAAACTGAATACCGTATTTCTCCAGTTGGAAAGGGACACTAGCAAGTCAAAATATTATAACTCTCTCTGAACATTTTGTATCTCCCATTTTTAAGAGTAATATAATGAGAGAGTTTAAGTATCCAAGTACGCTAACACGTAACTTCTGACAGCATCTTTGCATAGCTGTGTCCCTGGGTATCCAAACACTGAGTCACTTCCTCACTAGTTAAACAATTCTGCGAACTACAAAGAAAGTGGCAGAATAGCCTGTAAAATTTTAAAGACTTTTAGAAGGCTCTGTTATTTTAACGCTGAGGTATCAGATGCATTTATAAAACCAATTCTGAAAATCAATTGGAAAGTGTCTCTTCAGAGATGTGCTGACAATAGAAAAGAACACCAGTACTAAAGAATCTTCTGGGCAAAGAAAGAATCAAAACCTTTATTTTTTGAAAAGTCAGTACTACAGAAGCATAATATTACTGTCAATATTATTAAAGAGATTTAATTCACGTCAAAAATTTAGTTCTAGCTTTAAAATGTTGTATTTGATCAAGGCACACCAATCTATATGAAGTATTAACAACCTTTATACAATATCCCAATGGAAAAAACAGCTTTCGTAATTCAAATCATCTTGATTTATTTAGAAGAACATGTATTTTCTAACTCTGTCTTTAAAGGTTTGTATTCTGCACTACTCCTGAAATACTCTCACTTGTCAATAGTTACCAGTTCTGATATAGTATTCATACTCACTCCTTTCTCAGACAGAATGCAATGTGAAAAAAAAGTATTTAACTAGGAAAACAAAATTCTCTTTATTGATTATTTCCATTTTGCATACATTCTGGTTTTCACCTGTTTTACAGAGAATCTGAAATCATTATTTTATGACCTACTGTTTTTCAGAGGAGACCTACGTACAGCAATTCAACAAAATCTTCAGACGCTAAGTAAGACTGCTAAAACCAGAATACTTCAGCTGTTTCACAGGATGAATTAACTTACTTTGGAGGATGTAGAGTCACATTCCTGACAAATCCATCCATAGCCAGTCTGTTTAGGAGACTTTTTCAAGGGAGGGTCTAGACAGCCAAAATGGTAGCAAAGTCTGCATTCATCACACCTGCAATCGAAAAAAAAAAAAAATATATATA
>Ga0065711_1000361_pt1 | contig 70825 bp, 34 predicted proteins | sample Hoacrofraction12_FD_59098 | JGI IMG/M metagenome (GOLD analysis project Ga0065711, IMG submission 59098) | Hoatzin crop microbial communities from Cojedes, Venezuela - Epithelial fraction 12 v2 (version 2) | ecosystem: Host-associated > Birds > Digestive system > Esophagus > Crop | place... | reverse complement strand
TGACCGGCCTGTAGTTCCCTGGGTCCTCCTTCTTGCCCTTTTTGAAGATTGGAGTGACATTGGCCTTTCTCCAGTCCTCGGGCACCTCTGCTGTCCTCCAGGACCTCTCAAAGTTGAGCTCAGGATGAAGGGAGGTGTCAGACAAAAGTGTTTTAAGATTTGGTTTTATTTCTCATTATCCTTCTCTGGTTTGATTGGTTATAAATTAAATGAATTTTCCCCAATTTGAGTCTGTTTTTGCCATGACGGTAACTGGTGAGTGATCTCTCCCTGTCCTTATCTCGACCCACGAGCCTTTCATTATATTTTCTTTCCAATGTCCATCTGAGGAAGGGAGTGATAGAGTGGTTTCAGTGGGCACCTGGCATCCAGTAGGGTCAACCCACCACAGAAAGGAGAGCAGAGACTGTTTTAAGACATGTAAGTTCTAATTCTTAATGTATTTTTTTTGTCTAATAGTGGGGAAGAATATTTCTTGTGATTAAGAGATATAGAAGAAAAGAAGAAACCTTCTTATTGGACATTACTATACATCAGGTAATAAATTAGTTTCTATCACAAAAAAAGTCATAATAAGTAAATATAAAGACACAAAAGAAAGACCAGTCCACAGTCTAAATATTGGAATTTTGAGTGACAAATCAGGTAGAGCTTTATTTGCCGTGACTTACATGGAACTCATTCATTTTCTCTGGGACTAAGAAATGAGACTCATGTATACATACAGCATCATATACAGAAAAAAGAGATGCCGCTCCTACAGAACAGCACTAAAGAAGGTGGCAATAAGGCAGCTGCCGCAATGTATGTGGCACATGGAGGCAAAGCAGTCCCCTTGGTGGGTTCAAGCACAGCTGGATGACTGGGGCTCAGAAATGAAATCAGGATCTGGTAGACCCTTAGCAACGACAACTAGCAGGCAGCAACAAGACAAAAAGAGTAACTTTTGAGAAAGACAACGAAGGCCTTTGGATCTATACACACTCGTTCTCCTGAGGGCTTTCTCAATGTATCCTGGCTTGCGGGAGGGACAGTATCAGCAATTGGGAAAGGCCACAATGAAGAAACAAAACCCCACTATGTTATAGCACCTGTACAGGACAATTGCCTGCATGGCCTTCGATAAAGTCAGGAAGTACAGTCACATTAACTGATATATCTGATGGTATAAATCTACTTAGTACTGCTCCTGTGTGGACTTGTTTTGCTACACGGAGGCATGCACAGGGCTAGCAAATACAACACAGGACTTCTGAGACATCTATGCCCTTTCAGAGAAGTAGCTGGAGACCAGAGAGAATACCTTAGAATGTTTAAAACAGTACCAGAATCTATGTTTAGACAACCGAATCTCATCATTAATATCACAGAGGATCAAATGCTTTTAGAGAATCAGACCTTGAAGGAACCTCAACATAATCACCTCTCAATCTGTTTTTAAATTCTCTGCATGTGCAATTATCATAATTATTCTTAATAACAAATCTAAAATAGACAACGCATACGTTTCCTATAATAAAATATATCTGTGTTAGGTATTGATAAAGGTCTGTGCAGTATATATTTTTTCACCATGCACTGAAGACTCCCTGATGAGAATTAAAAAACCTGAACACTGGGTCAATGTGACTTCTTATTACACGTCAGAAACCAAACCAGGGATCATTCCTAATTCAGTTTCTGAATTGCAGGAAGCAGTGTTGTTCATTATATCTACCTTGTTTTTCACAGTCAGCTGCTGGAGGTTATAGTTTTCCAATATAAACATCAACTGTAATAAAAGTATGAACACAAGGCCAGAGGAAAGAGTGGCTGCTATGCTGCTCTTTGAAAAGAAGCATATGCATTCCAGCTCTCAAAGCTGATTAGTTATATGGACAGAGGAGAGGAAGAACTTAAACTAAGACACCACAGCCTCTGGGGATGAATATTGTTAAAACTCTGTTAGTTCTGCATTCTCCAGAAACTCATTATCTGAAACAACATCTGATGTTTCCAGCATCTCTTACTCTCTGCCCTTTCACGAAGAGTCCAAGTGTATTCAACTTCAATAACATATTTTAAATCTGTTTGTTTGTTTGAAGAAGATGGTTTAATTCAGTATTACCTGGCAATAACAGAAAAAAAAATCATCAGAATATACTCTTAATTCATAGAATCACAAAATAATTCAAGTTGAAAGGAATCTGTGGAGACATCTGTCCCACCCCCAGCCGAACAAGTCTCCAGTAGATCAGTTGCCCAGGGACTCATCCAGTCAAGTTTTAAGTATCTGCAGGCATGGAGATTCCTCAGCCCTTCTAGGCACCTGCTGCAGTGCTTGACCTCCCTCAACACAGTCAGGAAACAATTTCCCTTATTTCTGAACAAATTTCCTGTGTTGCATCTTGAGCCCATGGCATCTTTCCTTTTGCCCATGCGGTCTTTAGAGTCTGGCTTTGTCTCCTCTATCACGACCACCATTAGCTGGCTGATTGGATGCCCTTCAGCCTTCCCTTCCCCAGGCTGATCAAGCCCAGCTCTCACAGCCTCTCCTCGCATGCCCTGTGCTCCAGCCCTGACTAGCACAGTGGCCCACTGTTGGGCTCAGCTCAGTATCTCAGCCTCTCACTCGTGCTGGCGAGCTCCAAACTGGGCACAGTGATCCAGGTGCAGTCTCACCAGTGCCACATGGAGGGGAAGATCGCTGCCCTCAGCCTGGTGGTTGGAGTCTTGCTCACACCACCCAGGATGTGGCTGGCTTGCTCTGCTGCAGGGGCACACTGCTAGCTCTTGTTTAACCTGCCATCTACCAGTCCTTTTCTGCAAAGCTGATTTCTTGCCAGGTGGCACCCAGCCTGTGTTGGTGTGTGGAATTATTTCAGTTCAGATGCAGGATTTTGCTCTTGCCTGTACTAAACTTCATGAAGTTTCTGTCAAGTCCATTTCTCCAACCCGTTGAAGACCCTCTGAATGCCTGCTCTTCCCTCCAATGTGATTTCAAATTCAGTGTCAAATCCCGAGCTTGCTGAATGTGCACTTCAACCCTTTGTCCAGGTGGTTAATACAAATGCTAAATGGTCTTGGCCACAGTATCAGCAGCCGATCTGCGCCACTGATAACTAGCTATCAGCTGGACTTCAAACCGCTGATCTCTAGTCTTAATGCCCAGCAATCAAGACAGCTTTCCACCTATGTCTACCCATCCAGTCTGTACAGATACTACCTTATGGCAAATGACATGAAAGGCTTTGCTAAAGTCAAATTAAAGAGCATCCACTGCTCTTCCCTTGTCTTCTCAGCATTTCATATCATTGTAGACAACCATCAATCAGGTTGGTCAGATACAATTGCTCTTGATAAATCCATGATGGTTGTACCAATCAATTTCTTGTCCTCATGTTCCTGGATATGGTTTTCAGAAGGATTTGCTCCACAGTCTTCATGGTGATTAAAGTGACACTGATTGACCTGGATCCTCTTGATCTTGCCTCTCTTGAAGACAGGTATGATGCTTCCCTTCTTCCAGTCATCAGGAACCTCCGTTGATCACCATGACCTTTCAAAGCTGATAGAGTGCAGCCTCGCAAGGGCATTGCCCAACTCCCTCAGCTCCCTTGAGTGTATCCCCTCCAGTCCCATGGGCTAGTCTATATCTAGTCGGTTTAAGTGCTGCCTACTTCCATTTTCCAGTACTACGGATTATGCTTCATTCCCACTGATGCTCAGGGACCTCAGAGGCTCTCAAGAGCAGATCTTGCCAGTTAAGCGCAGTAAAATAAAAACCTGGAATGATTCTTTTTCATCTTTATATAATAAAAATACTTTAAACTTCCTATGACATTTGACTTCCAAATATCTCTCTGACTTTTACTAATACCCACACTACTTCAAATGGTTTATCACTGTTGCGTGTTTTTCACTCATTTTCTATTCACTCTGAATGGGAAAAATAAGTCAGTCCTTTCTATCATATAAAGTTCTTCACATTCTGAGTTCAAATGAGTCTTAAAGTGTTTATGCCCACAGCAAACAGTATAGGCTACACTTGAGAAAAGTGTCTTACACTTTCTAATGACATATTATCATATGCATAGATTTATTATCTAACCAAACACTGCAAAATACAGACTAACATTAGGAATCCACTTGTTTGATTTTTTGAAAACTTGTGTTTTTCAACAAACACTGCAAAATACAGACTAACATTAGGAATCCACTTGTTTGATTTTTTGAAAACTTGTGTTTTTCAACACAATTGGACTATAAATGTTTTGGTCACATCCTACCATCTGCAGTGGCAACAGAAGTAGCTCACGGCCTCTCTCCTCATCTATTTGTATACTCAGAAAGTGTCCTAGTTGTGGTTAAAACACAACTGGTTCTTTTTTAGTGATTTTTCCTTACAGCTGAGTTCTGCTAAGTAACTGCATTTCTCTGAAGCTGGCTGCATATTTTACACACAGTGTCCGCTCCAAAGCTGATAACACCTGATGTTTATAGTTACACTGAGTTAAGAGTAGGAAAAGAATGCAGAAAAAGGCCCCTGTTTATAATTATTACCATAGCAGCCAAGGTCACCGATAGACCTCTTAGGTTCCACAAGTGAGGAGTTGCAAAGGGTCATGCTCGCAGGGAGGGGCGGACAGGACAGGTGACCCCACATTGACCAGCGCAGTATTCCACGCCATGCACGTTGCACTCAGTTTAAAGCTGGGGGATCATGAGGGTCTTGTTTTCTTTGTCCATGGCCAGCTGCTGAAGAGGACCCTGCTCCTTGTCCTGCCTGCGATCCTGATTCAGATCCCGATCCGTGCACCCCTGAGTCCAGTTCCCATCTGCTGTCGAGGCCAGTGCGAGACTGTCTGGTGCTGCCCCGCAGCTGCTGGCGGGACGCCAGCACCTGGCACCCAGCTCCAGTAAACTCAGTGTCAGTTTTGTATATTTTAAATTATTTCTCTTATTATTAGTATTATTAGTGTTATTGGTAAAACTTTTTATATTCAATCTGTAAGTCTCCCCCTTTTCCTCCTTTTCCCTTCCTCTGGTGGGAAAGTGGGGGTTAATAGAGAGCATCTATCACTCAGTTTCTTGATGCCCTGTGTTAACCTGTGACAGAAAGAAACTTCTTGATACGTGGCTTTCACAAGCACTTTGAAGTATGTCACACATGCCAAGTTTAAGAATCTCAGATCTAGGTTTCTTAATAATTTGCTTCACTCTATGCAAAAGCGAGGCCAGAGAAACCCCCTTATTCAATCTGTTGATTTTCCACTCTGTATGTTCAGTTAGGGAATGTATCATCTTCTATGTTTGAGTTTGTTTGTCTAATCTTACTTAAAATCATCAGCCTCAGTCTGTTCATGCTCTACATCTAAGTGACTACTTCCCTGTTCACTGAATGTGAGCAATCTTCTGTAGGATGCTGCAGAGCCCCGGGTCAAGGCAAGCGATTGTTGCAAACATCTGACTTGAGAAACCGAGACAGAGATGCTTGAATCAAGCAAACTTACAAGTGAGGCACTGTCAAACTTCCTCACCTGATAAGGATCCATGACAGGCAAGCGGAACTCTGTGGAGGCAGGATGCTGACTTGTGAAAGCCACCTCTCCCTCTGAGGTGCCACGCAGGCAAGCAAGTTAAACGCCTGCAAGAGGCTCAAGGTCAGCTCTGCAGAGGGGGACTGTGAGAGCACCAAGACCCCCCCACGCCCACAGACTCACAACAGTACTTCTCCCCTGAGGGGCGACAGGCACCCAAAAGATATAAAAGGAGAATGGGCAAGCCTGGAGGACCCCCACCACCAGCAGAAACCGCCGCGGGATCCAAGGGTGGTGATAGCTTTTCTCTTATCTCCTCTTTTGTTTTCCTCTCATTCTCTACCTTTGACTTGATTTATGGGCACATAAGGGTAATGTTGTTGTAAGTTTGTCAATACTTTGATTTATAGGCACGTAAGGGCAATGTTCTGAGTTTGTCAATCCACTATATTTTAGACTTTTGCAAAATCAGACATTATATTGTTGTAAGCTTTGCCAAGTCAATATCCGTTGTAACCCCGTTGCATTAAAAGCAATGTCGTTAAAAAGTCATGAAGCTACCATCATTTGTAATTTCACTGAATTCCAAGTAAAGCTATGTTTTTAGTCAAACCTCTTTGGTCATTGTTATGACTCCTGTGTACCGTGCAGAGAATTGCAGAAGCTCACCTCCCCTTACCCATTGAGTGGGATGGGACAGATGAAAACTAGAAATTTTTTATTACCCAATTTTCTTAATGCCCATGCAGTTTCATGCTGATTCAACAGACTGCAACAGCTTCATTCTTCACTTTAATTAATTTGTGGCTGTATTTTGTGAGAACAACAGTTGTCACTTCAATTCTACTCCTCCAAGTGATATATACAGTCTTTTGTTACCAACTTGCCCAAGTAACTGAAGCACTCAACACACTTCAGATTCATGCAGGTGTCTGTGCGGTTTCAATATACTTTTTCTTTTGTGCCACATATTTAGATTTCATTTCAGTGGCTCCACTTTTTCTAGAAAATTTTGCACTTATTCCTATAAATTTCCAGTCAAATTGTTACCACTGCTAAAGCACAGGTAACTAGTTTCCACCCAAAGACAGATTCATTGTCATGAATATGAGTTTTGTATTTCATCAAGAAATTACATACAGATTGAACACTGATACCCCACTTACTCTTATTTATACTGCAAATTCAGGGAGAAATTTAAAATTTATATCAGTACCTTTTGCCGTTACTTGTTACAAAAAGAAACATGAAGTAATACTGTTGGCAATGAAAACTCTGGGAAAAATATAAATACTTTAGTCCACATTTTTCATAACAAATTGAAATCTTGTGTCTAAATACAGTGTTAATCTGCATATTGAAATATTTTATTTCTGTTTTATATTCTATTATGATATGTGAGAAAATGTTCTAAATAAAGTATCAAAATCTCTAACTCATTTTACAACATAGGAAAAACTTTGATTCAGACAATCAACTAAGTATGAAAGACAAGTATGAAGTAAGTTAAGCTAAGATATACTACTTTAGCATTATTTGAAGAATTCCATAAAATTACAAGTCATATGATTATATTACGTCTCTTCTGTTAGAGTCCTGTCATGAAATTTCACAGATTTAGTATGTATCCGTAAAAGAAAAAAAAACCTACTCATATTTTTATTGCTCTATTACATTAATATTTTGCAGCTGTCATAGGACAGCTGGACAATTGCTTTTGCTCTGATTGAGAAAGAAAAGCAATGTCAAACTATTCTCTGCAATGGAAAATGCACATTTTATCAACTTCTTGGGTATGGCGCATCCTCAGCTCTCTGGTCTGATGATAAATGGAAGCTCACACTGGGAGCCTGGAACACAAGGAAACGGTTGCTGTCAGGGCAGAGCCTGCCCTTTGCGTCCCATGCACTTCCAAAACTGCTAAGTGCCCTGAGGGGGTCTTGGTAAAAGAGACAGCCTGAGTTATTTTGAGTTGGAAAAGAATGAGAAACTTCCTTAATGGAAATCTATTTTCATCTACTACCAAAAGACCTGAGCTAAGATCATTCCTTTCTTTTGCAGGAACAACTAAAGCCTTTTCAGGGGTAACAAGCAGAAGAACAGAGGGATAATGGAGAAGTCCTTCCTTTCCCATTCACTCACAGTGAGTTAGAATTTCATTTTAAACCAGTTTCAAAGCCTGATAGCAACGGAAAACACACTCACAAATATCATGTAATCATTAAACTAAGTGTGTTCTCAGGAGCAGTGAAAATATTGCTTTTATTTTTGCTTCCTGCTAAAGGATGGGGAGTTTATCCCTGCTGCTCTGAAAGCAGAGAGTTTAGACAAAAAATCTGTTCTTTTCTCCTAGAGATGATGGGGTTCCAAAACATTGCCAAACTCAAAATCTCAGAAGCTGTCTATAGTTTTCTGCCAGGTTTCTCCTTTATTTATGCCACCTGCTGCTGCCCTGTCATAGCACAGGCACAGCAGGAAACACGAATGAAAGGAAGAGCCACAAACACACACGGCTGGATTGTGTTTTCCCAGTGGAGCAGCATGAGGTAAAAATGATAGGGATTAGGTTGCCACTTGCCCTGAGGCAAAATGCTAATAATGGGGAAAACAGTCTTATGCTTTCGTCTCCCAAGGCGGGAAAAAAAGGATCTGTGATCTTGGGAAACTGAGTTTTTTATACCCCTAAAGGTTGCTCGCTAACTTATATACGTAGATTACTGCATGGGGTCATTCAAATAGCAACATGATAATACAAGAGTTAGATTTTGTCCACAAAATTAGGTGCTCATGCCTTCCAAGGTGGCATCAAATAGGTTTTTCAGATAATCCAAAAGAGGGCTTTTTATTCCAGCACAGATTTATTACTACAGCAAGTTCTTTTTTTGCCTGATCTTTCAGGATTTTCACATTAGATAAATCCTTAGAAAATAAATACTATGGTCTGTCGTCTGCAATATTAACCCATGTACATATTTCAATGGAAAGTAGGAATAAAACATCTGTAGTTCACTAAAGTCTACAAGTTTTAAGTCTAGATACTGAGAAAGCAAATAGATTTCAGGTGGTATTGACCACTTTCTCTCACTATAGTATTCTTACCACAAATGGTACTGAGCTTACGATTATGAATTTCAAAGGAGGCACGATTAAGTACTATGCCCTTTTTTGTTGATAAAAACAGGAAACGTGCAGCAGCAAAAGCATGTTCCTGGCCTCATCTCTGATCAAACCCAAATCACCTCTCCATTCCACAAGAGTAAATCTTTGCCAAATACCAATCTCAATATCCTAAATCATAAGAAAATTAATCACATATGACAGAAAGGATTTTCTCTCCATGAGAGATTTAGAATGACTGGCAGTACACATTATGCTGTGTTGTTACAAAGTATAATCATTGCTGTCTCCAGCAAATCTGTTGATAGGATGTATTTTCAGTATCTTTGCTACCACTTTCTGATACTCAACAGGCACTCCTGAAATTACAGATATAAGGGGTACCCTTAGCAACTTTGCCCTAGGATCAATGCAGCTGATAGGATTTTTAATTTCCTCTGCACAGCTTTGGGTTGTAGCAACTTCTCTCCACACCTTATGCGTGTAGTCTAAGAGTATGCATACATAATTCCCTATCAGTATTAAATGGAATTATGAGTATTTACTGCTGAGAGAAAAGTTCTTTTACTATATTAATCCCAGTGAAAAAAACTACTGACTCATGTCCAGCACAATATGTTAAAGCTGATAAAGTACAAAAATTTATTACAGACTGCCATTCTTTTCCCCTTCTACTTTTTATCTTGTTAGGGTCTTATCACAGAAGCATTTTTATTTAGCTTTGTTAAGTTTTATTTGGGGAGAAGAACATAGAAGCATTATCTGCTGGTCTGGAAAATACAAACATAAAAGAAATTTTAAAAAAGTCATACTTCATTCATTCTAAGAAATTAAGGTTTTGCAGAAGAAAGTTATGTCACAGGATAGCTGGGCAATAGTTGCTTTTGTTCTGCTTCAGAAAGAAATGCAAGGTCATACTATTCTTTACAACTGAAATTCTACATGTTATCAGCTTTGTTGGGTGTGGTGCATCCTCAGTTATGTTAGGATCTTATAGAAGAAGCTTAAAGGTACATTAGCTGTCAGATTTTCGAAGAAACAAATTATATGCAGTGGACAAGCTATAGTGTGCACACTGGAGACTGAGGCAATCCTTCAGAAAAGGATGTGAGTCTAAACTGTCTACTGTATGCGAACCACAGGCAGATTGCAGGGGAGGGGCAACCAGCCGTAGGGGTTTGTATGGCGACAGAGCCTGATGAACTGGAATGTCTCCAGGGAAAGAAACGGGCCGAATCGCAGCAGAAACAAGTTCCAAGTCATTAGAGAACAAACATGTTGGTGGCCATTTACAAACTGAAAAACTTACAGAGATATCTGTACATGAGATGCAGTACTGCAGAGAAAACCAGGGCTAAGCTTTAACTAAGTCATCTTGAGTACTAAAAGCAATCATGCATAACAGTATTCTATGTAGGCTCATTTGCCCCACCAAGAAATCACATACTTTCCCTTGCAGTTCGTAAGAGTTGTCCTACCAAATCCCTGCTTGAGTTCAGAGACCTTCATCAATATTGTGCACAACACTGCGGGGTGGGTGGGTGGCTGAAGAAGCAAACAAGCCTACTAAAAAAAGGAAAACAAAATTACTTTTAGCTACATGTAACCTCATTAAATATCACTACGGAATGCATTAAAAAAAGCATTCTTAAATTGTATCTTAATGGAACAACTAAATCTAGAGCACAAAAGAGAAAGTATGCTCAACTTAGCCGTAAGACTGCTTTAAGAAGCAAGTACAACTGAAAAACTAGTTAGCAGTACCTGCCGTGGAAAGAAAAGGTAGCAAATTCCAGCTCTGAAAATCTCCTTGGTCTCTCAAAACACCTCCCCAGCCCAAACTTCTTCATGAAAATTTTCACAGCATTAGGAAGATACCACACAAACAAAAAGTCCCCCAAACAACCCCACCTCCAAAACTAAAGCAAAATACCCTACCTAATTCCTTACCAAGGGTGAAACTTACTGGGGAAAAAGAAAGGAAAAAACCAAAACAGAATACTTCTATTTGTATTTTCAAAGAAACAGAGAACATTCACTAAATTGAATCTACCCTTACCAAGACTAAGTCTTGACACCTGAGGATACCCACAAAAGGTTAAATTCTGTTCTCAGCGAGTGAGGGAACAGTTAGGCTGGAGAGCTGGCCGGGCCAAAGCTGGCAGAGGCCCACATACAGAAGTCCTCTCAGGAGACGACTGTGAGGGTCACTAGAGGGAGACTACACAAAGACCAGAAACCTAGTGCAACATAACCAAATTCACTATGATCTTTAAATTTAAAGAGTTTTTATGTAGCTTTGCTATGTTTTATTTGGAGACGCGAATGTCGAAGCATCACCTGCCAAACAGGAGTAGCTATTTCAGTCCATGATAGAACTTACTTCAAATTGAAAATGCTTATGTGAAGGAATACATTTACCTTCAATGTTTATAAAATGTTTGCTTTTTGGTGTTGGTGTTTTTTCCTGTGTTTTCTAATAACACTAATGTCTTTAGTCCTTATGAAAGAATTAGAAGAACAAAGACAGCTACAGAAAAATGTCTGCTTCAATTAGTCCATAGCAATTAAACCAAGATAGTCAAATAACATGGAAAACAGGAAAGCTGAGAGATTTTTGAAAATCAGTGACATCCAACCCTTCTGTGCCTAAAGGACATAATTGATACCTAGAGCTCAATAAAATTTATGTGTTTTTTTTTAAGGAGATTAGCAATATGATGAAAAATGAAATAATTTACCAGATACTATCATGATGATTTCCTTTCTTTAGAGCCTTCAACCGCAAAACTCCTCTTTTAGGTTAAATCTTAGGAAGCATTTCAAAATTTCAACATCTTTGCAGCCTGATTACACATTTTAAATATTACTTCTGTATAGAAAGCCAGGAGATCACTTGTTTTCCTCTCTCTTTGTACTATTTCAGTAGGAAATTCTAATTTGTACCTCACAGGACGAGGCTGCTCTTACTACCTCATAAGAAAGGCCATTTCTAGTTGTAGTCTGCATAGTTTAAAAACAGCAGCAACACACTATACAAAATGCCTGGATGGCATGTTCCTCTCAGACCCGTTCTGGTGTACGTGAAGTGTGTGCTTTCCGTTTGGGTCATCCAAATACTGTCAAAGTGTGGACTAGAGGATCTCGGACCTTGCTAACTGGCTACATGTGAAGTTAGGCGATGCAACCTGGGGGGAAGAATCATTGAGAGATAGGCACCTTGACAGCAACGGAGAAAGCACAACACTTTTTGCCTGTCAGCGGAGAGGCTAATTTTAATAGACCTTTGGTAGCAGGGAGGCAGCAGTCCTGAATGGCACAGGCTGCCATCGCCGGCTGCTGTCAGCACTCGGGACGAAGCACCTGAGAACAGCGTTTAGGTGACTGCTGACAGCGAGAAGCATGCCTTGTTAGCTTCACCAAACTGCAGGGACAGGGAGGCATAACCCTGCAAGGAAAAGCCAAAGACAGCAACACTGAACAGGGAAATGCAGACTTTTATGTTGTGTTATCCTTCGTGTTGCACTTACAATTACAGCCAGACTCCAGGGGAGGAAGTACAGATTGTATGCCTGATGCCTTTCCTATTCAGACCAACAGAACTTCACCTTTTCATACAATCATCATTGTTAACAAGGAGTTGTGTATTGGCATGTGCATAACAAGTAATAAAAGCTTTCCCTATACTCACGTTGCTATCTTAGGAAAACATACTGAAGATATTTTCTTTGGTAGTGTTCTTGTTCCCCACGAGCCTTTCACTTCTTGCTCTTACAAGCTTCTAAAGTTCAGCAGTTGTTTCAACCTCATTTTTTTTATAGTTGATATAGAGCTAGGTAGTCCATTCCTTCAAGAAATGTTGGCTTTTCCAGACATGCAGGCAATTTTTAAAGTGAAGTTACTTTAGAGAACTAAACAACACTCACAAGATGCATCCATTTTTCTTACCACTGCCCACAAAATACAAAGCAGAAGTTTTACGGGGAGTGGTGGATGCTGTAAGCAGCATTTGTCTGAACAAAAAGGAACTGTTTATACACTTGCATCTGACTTGAACTAGTCATTTTTAGAGACCTTTCTAGCCATGGAGGGAATCAAGCTGTGATTCATCTTATCTTAATATATATATAATGTTAAATATCTAAAATATAACATATTGATCTTCCACCAGAATCGCCTATTTTTATCCACCAGCTAGAAATAAAGCCTCAGCTGCTAGTTCAGATGCATACATCTAAAGTCGGGTATGATGAAACTCACCCTGTTGGATTATAAAGACCATTGTCAACCAGTTCATCCCACTGATAAATGACTATTACAGAATCAGAGACACATAGCACTCATGATCCAAATAATTAGTGACTACAAGCTCATGTCTATGGTTTAAGGGACAGAATAATTTACTGCAGTGTCCCTGCATGAGCCCCTGATCATTACACTGAAAAACCAACATATCTGATTTCCCTGATAGTATTTTCTAACGGCCCCTGTGGGCCATGTGAGTCCCTCTGAGTACTCACATCAGCATAGATGTTACAGACACTTTGTAGCTGCCCAAATAATTCATTTAAAAAATTTCAAGAATTCTTTTGTCTGCTTTTGCATTACAGGTACTAGCAGAAACTCTCTCAGCAGCCAGACTTGTTTCTTTGCTTATCCTTGCAAACCTACTTAAGTAAACACATGTTCCATTATACAGCTGGAAAACTGTATAGCTGAGAGTACTCTACTTAATTCATCAGTAAATTTGGATTGTGAAGTCTATAATTTTTCTCATTTCCATGGCGAAAAAGGTGGCAGAACTACTTGTTTCATTTATCGTTGTGTACAAGACAGAAGAGGAACTGATGATAAAGTGTACTTCAGAACATTAGAAATTGTAGTCTGAAAAGTATTTTTCAGACCTATAGTTCATAATGAAGTGTGTAGAATGATGATAAGGATGAGCTACTTTGAATAAGTACTAATTTCATTGCTACTTATCTGTCTCTTTTGCATGTCATGGCTTCAGTTCCAGGTTATGATTACCTAGGTAAAATCCTTCCCTTAAGATACTTCAGCATTTTGTGTGTGTGTGTGCAAACCAACTATGGAAAAGATCACCTGTTTCTTTTGAGTACAACCTCCATGCCCAAGGTACTAAACTAATAAATGAGCCCACAAGTTCATAAAATGAAAAATTGCAAGAACCCCTCTTGCTGATTGACTTATGAATAAAAAAGAAAAAAATTGGGGAAGTGAAGAAGAGACAGAAAAGGTTAAGCATGCATTGTAAGATGTCTTGAACAAAGTAGCTTGGTTCTTCCCAGAGGACAGGAAATTGACAGAAAAGGATTGCTCCGTTGTGGAGAAACCAAATAATTCATTTCAAACACACTGAAAAGAAGAAAAGGAAAAGAAATTACTTGAGAAAGCAAGCTGGTTTTTTGCTGAATGATCCTAATGGCACAAGCAGAGTGCTAGAAAATTCTGGATTTTCTGGAAGAAAAAAATGTTGCACATGGAGTTAGCACAATCACACCCAGGGCAGATGGCATTTGCAGTCACTCCAAACACTTGCAGATCAGATATGCAAGGTCGACTGCTGCCGAAAAGGGAAGTCCTGTGTTTCTTTTCTTTCCTCTTTCAACTTGGCCACTTTTAGCAGACACTCCCCTTGCATATGATTTAATTGATCTTATGGGTATGCAGTGAGTTGGATCAGTCTGAAGAGTTAAGAGAAAACTGGGGTTTTCTGACAGGTTCACTTTGTGTCAGCAAATGACAGAGTTGATCTTGCTCACTGTGTGGTTGCCAAATTATTAATACAGATGATTGGGAAGCTGGGACAGGAGCATGTGGCTGGTGAGACAGGCCATGGCTTTCAACAGACACACTGCCGCACTGGAATAAGGGCACTGTGAAGTGCAAACTTGCATTTTTTTGAACTACATAATTCCCATGCTTGGGTCATCACAGGTGTCATCCCCAGAGAACATATGAACACGATTAAGGCCAGAGGTACAATGATGAAGCTAGATCCTCCTTGTACTGGTTGCACCTGGCTAGATTTGTGACAACTACTTGAAATAAGAACAAGAGGTAGGAAAATCCTACCATGGGTATTTGTGGAAGTGGAAGCACTCGGATCCAAGGAGCCACTGAAGTAGAGAGGGAACAGTTAGGACTCAAAGTGCAAAGACAAAAAATCAGGGAAGTGGAGGAGAGTGTGACTGAATACCAATTCTGGGAAAAAGTGCTTATGGCTGGGACCCAATGAAAAAGGAATGCAGAAATAAAGCACATAGGGTTTATGTGTAAGAAAAGGGGCTCTGAAGAAGGACAGAAAAGGAGAACTGCTTCAGCGTGTAAAGATCAACCTGGACACAAATAATGCAACTTGAGATGGGAGACAGACATTGGGACCTGATAAATGGAGACTGGGTTTGAGAACGAAGGGAGACGAGGACTGCAGCAAGGTCTTTGTTGAAAGAGCAGGATGGTGGCAGGCTGGACAATGCTGAAGAGATCAATTCAGCAGAGGAGGAGGAGACGGAATAACAAATGTATACCTACCTGTCCACAAACACTACAATGTGACCCAGACATCCAAAGTCTCCTTTTTTAGTTTCAGCAAACTGCTGTAAACCACTGTGTTGCACATTTTCTTTTCAGCAGAATATCCCCTAGAGTCGGGCAACCTCTACTCCTCTCTGGTAGTCAGAGGAGGGACAGAGAGAGAGAAGAACAGAGAATAGCTGAGACAGGAGGTAACATCAGGTCTCGGTGACACCAGCAACTTCAACAGCCAAATGGGCATTTTACTCTCCTGAATTTTGCTTTCACCTAGAATTAGTGTCCTCCAGGGTATAGACGGAAAATCAGCAAGGAATATACTTAAAATAGCAACAGCGCTACAATCTGGTGAAACTCACTGGGAATTAATAGGAAAAAGAAAGAAAGAAAATTATTTATTCTGCTTATATTCCTAATTACATGAAGAACAGCTGAGTATTAATGGTGAGACAATGAGTCAGACTACTAAGAAATAATTTCTAAATGTGACTTCTATATACCTGTAAGGGTAGATAATGAGTTTCACAGTGATTTTTTTTGATTAATATAAATTAAATCTCCATTAACTGGACACATCTATTTTTAAATACAGAAGTTTTTTACCCCATATATTGATATAAATTTAAATTGAATAATACATACTGAATGTATTAGCCTGCATTATGATAAAAATGCATATAATTCAAGATTACAAAATCAGTAAGCAGTAAAAATATAAAAATTTCTTGTATAAAATACAGCCAAATTTTCTCTCATTCTCAGATGGAATCAAATTTCACAGCCAGCCAGAAAAAACATTTTAACAAGTCATGCTCATCAATAAGAAAGCCAACATAAATGGAAGAGTTCTCATTTATTTTACATACTCTCTGAAATATCATCAAGCAAACTGTGACCGCCAGAGTAATAAACCTAAGTATCCAGAACACTTTGTACAAATAATATTTCTAGTTACACAAACCTAACAGCACACTAAATGAGTTTATTAGTCTCCACTGTACTTATTAAGGGGGGAAACATGCTGCACCCCATAGACTCGCTGCCTACAAAACTGTAAATGAGAGTTGCAATTATCATTGTAACGTGGAAAACCAGACCCATTCATATACGCACGTACACGCGTTCATACGAACACATACCCAGACACATTCAGAAAGTGACGGGAAAACATCACGTGGCCTTTGCCAGCTGTTTGGACCATTTCAGTCCGGCAACATCCCCAGACACCCAAAGAATCCAGTAAACCACAGCAATATTTGCTCTACGGGGCAGCTCTGCATACAGAGCCATCTCTGGCGCAGGCCACTGAGGAGCAGGAATAGCCACAGTCAGATGTGTGAAGTGGATGTAAGACCTCTCGCTAGCTATAAAACTTTTGCAAAATTAGTCCCCTGGGGCTGCAAGCAGCAGGTTTATAGTACAGTGCACCTCAGACTGATCTAAAGCCAACTGAAGTCAAAGGGAGCCCTTCAACTGATTTTCTATTACCTTTTGCTCAGTCCCCTAAGTCAACTCACAGGCTAGGTTAGCCAGACAAAGGAGGCTGGGAACATGAAAAGGTTTTAGATGGAGACTTTAAATAGAAGATCTTGGTTTTAGAATAGGTTTTACATGCACCAGAATGTTTAACACAAGAGATCCTGTTTTTTTGAAAACATTTTTCTCACTTTCCTCATTTAAAGCTTAGTAGTGATGATACTGTAGCTACAATAAGCCCTGTACCTGTTTAGTTGTTTGCAGGAGTTAATGCAGTAAATGCTGTAAAAAAAAAAAGCAGTAGGAAAAGATATTTACAGTTGGCTTTTTTTTTCAGAAACACTTATTCCAAAATCGACAAGTCTGAGAGGGGTCTAAAACTAAGAGACTTATTTTAAAGTTCATGCTAGTGTAGGCCCTGTGTTGATTCTTTTGTACAGCTGGGAATTTGACCATCACTATCTGTGGTTTACAAAAATCCAGAGAAGCCTGGCTGCATTACAAATGTGTTAAGAAGAGATTTTTCTGAATGCTTCTTATCCTCTGAATTCAAGTCTTGGTTAAAAATGATTAGATTCATGCTATGTTTATTCATACTCATTTATTAAACTGTCAAATCTTAATTTGTGTGTATGTATTCTTAAAGAATGTTAAGAGGACAAACACTTTCTTACAACAAGCCTCTTGCTACAAAATACTGGAAAACCTGCTCTGGCCATTATGTCCACCTCTGAGCTCGAGGGCCACTGGCTTCAGAGTCTCCTTTCTGCAGGTGGCTTTAGCCAAATGCCTTGTCATCTCGACTACAACATCTCCAAAGTGTTTCATAAACATCTTGTAATTATCTCAATAAGGGGATTTGCAAGCTCTAACAGATACATGTTTTTTGTAAAGATCCACCCAGCAGTGTGCCTGCACAGCCCTGATCTTTTCAGCTGCTCAGATGTGAACACACAGATGGGAAGAAAGAACAGGCTGCTGTAATAATTAGCCTTGAAAATTCTGAGCATGGAAAACACACCAGCAGCATGCACTGAAAATACAAACCTATGGGTATCAGAGAAAGTTCGGCTCCTACTGGTGCTACTGTGTTAAGTATCCGTTTGCAAAAAATCTGGCTGCTCAAGAGCTACTTCCTGAAGACTTCAAGTAAGACAAAGATGTGCATCAAATTGATTTTTAAACATCAGACAGATGTGCTTTTGACAATTTTACTCTGATACAAATTTTTACACCCTGGAAATTCCATAAGCTGCTCCCTATGCCAACTGCCTAGTTAATACAGATTTGCTGTTTTTCTTTCTGCATATCATACACAGTAACTTTTCATTACGACAATTGCAAAAACAGCAATAACATTTTCATAAATTACTTTCATTCGACAATTTAAATTACAAATGCTAAGGTACCTTTAATTCAACGTAAATGATTACCTTCTACCATGTAACTACCTGCTAACCTGTATGCAACTTACTACACTGAACCATTGCCGTGGAAGGTTTTGGATCCATAATGCACTAAAGGAAAGAATATATATAAATATGTGTATATATAAAATAACAATAAGATTTACCTCTATTCTTTATCTAAACATACAGTGAGTGTCCCAAAAGTGTAAAGGTCAAACGCTTTATGTCTTGGAAGAATTACTCATATATGTGAAATCATATACTGTATTTGGACCCAGACTGGAATCAAAAGAATTCCTCATTAATACCACACTATAAGCTTATCAAACTCAGTCTTTGTTCCCTGAGAGACTTTGTAAACATTTCTTCAGAGACTGCTGTCCTTTCCAGTGGATGCGTGACCCTATACTTGGCTGTTGCTCAAACACACCGTTCGCTGTAGCCCAACATTTACTGAGTATGACAAGTCACTAGGCAGCCTGGAAACTCTGCTTGGTGTCCTCTTCCTGACAAGAACTGTTCTTCGCGAAACTTACCAGAAACTTGTCATATCAACTTTGGTTCCCCAAACACATCTGCTTCTTGAAATCCACAAGTTAGACAATCTTTAATCTATTTAATATATACCATAGTGATTTGCATTGTTCTAGTCCCTTAATCAAAATCTTGTGCAGTGTCAAATTAAATACAGAAAACCATAGCAAAGACATGATAAAAATGAATGAGGTAATGAACACTAAGGGGCAAGAGACCTTGGAAATTTAATTTAATTTCTTACTATTTTTGTAACTTGATCACAGTCAATGAATATTGGACATGAAGCGAATCTAAAAGTTGAGATGTATTATTTCCAAACAGCATGTGGTATGTAGATACTGCTTGATGCTGTAAGATCAGAAAAAAACAATTTAGTCATATTTCAAAGAAAAAATGTTTTATATCAACAATTTTCAGAATAATTGGTAACAAAAATGTTGGGATATACAACTTCATGCTCTTAAAGTTTACATCAATCTAATTATTAGATATCCAGATAATAGCTAATGCATGGCAGATGATAACACATCTGTGGAGATATTAAGCTTCTCTCTGAAGTGCTTGATATTGGCTTTATTAAAGGAAGGAATTTTGGAGTAGCTGGATGGCAACTTCTATTTTTCCTACTGAATGAAAAGTTGTGACCCAGCTGTTAAGAAAAGACTCACACTGTAATATAAAAATCATATTATAGCTAAAGACAAGTTTTCACTAAAATTACACAGGTGTTTTAAAAATCAGAGAATGTGTAATAAAGATTTCAGTTTCTCACAAAAAAAAAGCTAAGAAATGTCACTGGTACATTTGCGTGACAGCTTAAACAGTCATCCACTGGAAAAAACAGAAGCTATTTAAGGCTGAGATTTCTTCCTGCAAACAAATTCATTGTTTTTTCCTTAAGAGACCCTCTCAAGTATTTGTTATTTTCCAGTTTTCATTAGTCACTTGTAGCCTGAAGAAACACTAATTGTAGCATTTACCGTATAAATAACTCTTCCTCCTTCTCTCTTAAACTTCACAGTATTGATTTTCACAATGCAAATGACACGAGATGGTTTTCATCCGTTCAAACTTAAAAAAAGTTTCCTCATGCCAGTTCCTCACAGAATAACTTGAGATGAAAAATAACTCCTCTTACCTATTCTTTTCCTTTATTAAAAAAATCCTCCATGTTTGACTGATCCATACATTTTATCTACTCTCTTCCAACTCAAAGTAACAGAAAATATTACAGATTACTACGAATAAATACGTTCCCCGTACAAAACCAGATGTTCCTATATAATGTCCAGAAATTTGGGTGAAAGGCAGGCAGAAATAAAGGCTGGGTGGAGCCTTGTCAGCGTTTTGGTTTCAGCATGCCGTCAAGAGCTGCCTGGAACAGGGCAGGGGAACAGCACCGGGAGAACAGCGGAGACGGACTCAGGCTAATTTACTGAAGTCTATTCAGGAGACCGCATTGCCGAAAGCGTAATACGCTCCTCACATTTCACAGCTTCAGCATTCAGCATGATGAGGCCATCAACAATTACAGTTGTTCTTTGTTCCATCTGACTGTTTTTTAAAGATGGGGAGTTTTCTAAAAAACTTTTTACCTAACAGATAGGTGGGCTCTGAACTTAACTGCAAGCAGACACACAACTCTTCAGGTTTTCAGAAAACTACTAGAAAGTGATTTTTGGGAGACGGGTTAGAAAATGCTGCAGTTTAGCTATAAAGGAAGCCTCCCTAAAGCCGTCAGTTAAATATCAGGAGGTAAACTGCCTGGGGAACCACCAAGGTGAGGCCTTGGGAAACGCAAGAAATTTGCACCCCTTCTGACAACCTGTGGGGTCTAAATGGATCCTTCACACGTGGTGAAATGTGCCACTCACCTCTGTGCACGTAAGCGTTAATCTCTTTGCAAAAGCCAGTGATCGTTTATGGATTATCAACTGTAATTACTTCTTGATACCACAGTAAAAGGGGCCTGTTAAGTTGGTTAAGCAAGACCATAAACAATGAATATATATTTTTGCTTCTCAAGATGAACTCTCTTGCTTCAGTCCTCATGGTGATATATACTGTTTTATATATATTCGATATGCTATGGAAAACAGCTTCAAAGAGTATGCTAGGAATCAATATTGCACCTGATTTTTCTTTAATAACAATTTCATTTAGAAACAGCCTTCAAAATGCAGATGGATATTTTTATTCCATTGTGTCTGACTGTTGAAGCATTTTAGCTGAATTCCAGTTTGCTAGCCCATCAGAAAACAGAGGATAAGTAGGCATCACACATTTACTTCAGTAGAAGCAAGGAGGATCTCTGAACACTCAGGAGACAGAAAATTTATTATCTGCACAAAAAAAGTGACGTTTAATCCTTGTTATGAAAAGGGGTGATGAATATAACGGATATAATCTGCTTAACATGAACAGCAACAGAGCACTAAAAAACCCTCAGAAATTTTCAGCACAAACCAAATATGTTGCCACTAATATGGAATGCTTCAGTCACATAAATTACGAAAAGCAGTAAAATGCTTTACAGTCTGACTACAAGATCGTCTGCCTTTAATCAAAAAGTTATTCTTGGGCTGTAGGTTACAAATGAGGTTTGGGATTTTCACTTATTTCATTTTTGACTGAGAGGCTTTTTATTTTAAGATTTGATGAAATTCAAATGACACTGCACATTTTAAGCTAATGCAAATTGATACAACTGAAACAAAATCTGTGGGGAAAAGAATGCATGTAAAGACTATAGAATTTTTAATGTTATTATAATAATATTATAATGCAGATATTAAAAACTAAACTTTAATTTCGTGATTATGAAAAGTAAAACAAAACAATGTTGAACACTGATGTAAGAAGAAGCAGTAGGAAGTAGATTTGTCGCTAGAAAGGTGGCAATATTTCAGATACTGTTTACTGCATTTTTGTTTGTTCTGTGAGAGCATCATATTTTTTACAGAGAGACTGCTTGGTACGGTGCTTGAACACCCAGCTGAGTGGTACCACTTTCGTTCAGCACTGGACCTTCACTCTGACTCCCAATTTCCACCTACCTCTGAAAGGACAGAATGGCAGGTCAAGCCTGAAGAAAGTTGAAAGTTCTCAGAGAGTCAATAAAGCCTGCAAGAAAGGAGAGCTTGGCATATCGCTAANCTCACCAACCACAATATTTCNATCACATGTGTTTTAGAAACTGTAATTCAGTCGGAGGCCTCACGCTTCAGAATTTGAACTTCAAGCATTTTAATGCTTAATATTCATCAGTAACTTGTAAAATCTTGGAGAACTATAATAATACAGTGCAAGTATTTATACTGAAGATTTATGAAGAAAGAAACTTGAAGACTCTGAAAAATAATGTGTGGATTTTCATGCCTGTATTTTCGAGGACAGTTAATCGGTGTGCATCTACATACACCATGTACTTAGGCAATATTTGAAGGAGGAAATTTTGATTCCTGAACCTTTTCACACCTCTGAATGTGAATCCCAGAATACTGGTCAAAGCCATGAAGACTCCAGACAAAATTATTTAGTGATAAAAACTTATCTGACTTCTTTGCTTACTTATTTAGTGGTAAAAACTTTGATGAAAAGTCTGAATTTATCAGCTCTATACAACCTCATTAGAAACAACTCAAATGAAGTATTTCTAATGTGACATGACATACTTTCATAGGATTGTTTTTCTATGCAATAGGTGAACAGATTTCTGTCTTTTCTTTCAAAGCTACCAGCATGTTAAAAAAAAAGTTTGCTATATCCTCTTAAAAAAATACTGCATATCATTCCCTGCCCAGTTGACTAAAGTTTAGAGCTTGTCTCCTCTTTTGTTTTTTAAAATTAATGTTCTATTTTGCAGTGGCATTATAGCAAATCTCAGCTCATACAGGAGACAGCTGGTTTCATACTTAATATCGTAATTAAGAAAATATCCTATCCCATAGAAAACTTCCACAGTCCGCCTGAGTAATGGGTACATCTGCAAGAGTTTAAAAGCTGTTACCTAAAACTAATGTAAAGTTTACTACAGTGTTAGAATGTGGTGCATCTATTCACTATTCAGATGTAATAGCCCAGGAGGTACCTGTTTACCAATAAATGTCATTCCTCATTATTTCCTGTTGTCTTTCATTACAGCAAAATTATCTTAGAGTTTCGTTCAACTGCTGGAGAAGAGTCATTGCTTAGAAGAGTGCAAGAAGTAGACGGAAACTTTCTTGTTTGTTCTTAGTTTATTCTGGCTGAGGGTTGTGCAACCAGAGTAGAATTTGATTAGCAATGAAGCTCCAGTTTCCCTTTCACAAGCAATTGACTTGTTCTCATTTCCAACTACCTTTAGGGCTCCCCTTCTATTTCAGTACAATGAGGTTTCTGAGAAATGGTCTACTACTGCAGATAAACCAGTGTTAATTCAAAATAAAGCTGCCTTGAGGACCAGTATAACTCCAAACTATATCAGCTGTTCTTCTGTCCTTCCTTTTGTTCAGTCAGCAAGATGTGGGAGGCTGGTAAACAGAGGGGAATCCAAAGACGATGCATTAAATCTTCAAATCAGTGAGAAACAAAAAAGCGAGAAAAGGAAAACGGCAATTATACAGCAAGCACAAGAATCCATTGGTATTATCGAAGCTTCAACCATCTAAGACATAGTCCATCATCTGGAATGACTTAAGCTTTTGTTTCCTAGATGGCAGGATTCAAAAATAAACCAGAAATTTTTAAAAGATGTGCTCGGGCCAGGTCAGACAGCTGTGTTTTTACACTACTTAGCAGAAATCTGTACAACCCTTGCACGACTAAACTCGAATAGTGTTACAAAGAGAGTGGAAGGTGGATGCATAGCTGAGTGGAGCAGAGTTCAGAGATTTGGACCTCAGGGCAGAAAGAGGCAGAAATGACAGAAAGTGCAGATGAGAACCGCAAAGCGGTGGGTGCTCTTCAGGAACCGCTGCGCTTGTTGAGCCCCAATAACTGGGGAAAGGACCACGACAAAAGAAAAGCTCACGTTCCTGTGGCAGGCATCTACAGATACTCTGTACTGGGCTTCAGTTGTGCAAAATGTTAAAAGAAGGAGAAAAAAGAAAATGTGGACTGAATGTCATTAGCTCAACTTTGTCTCATGTCACAATACACTTTGAGAAAAAAAATACGTGCCTGTTTTTCTGAGGTAGCAATCAATCTCCAAGTGAATCAAAGCATTCAGCAGCTAACAGACACAGATGGTTTCCTGTTCACACATTTTTATTCATGAATTCAATTTTGGATTCAAAACCCAGTATAATCATTGGGAAGAAATGTTCAAACTTTATTCTACTAAACTGTCAGTTGCAATGTTGCAATATATTATGAATTTCATACTGGAAGAAGTGAATATGTACATAACAAAGTTTAATTATCAGGGAAAAATATGCAGAAATTAAGAACTGGAATAGTGTCATATACTTAGGAGGGAGGCTGATTTATGCTAAATGAAGACCTGGATCTAAACGATTATCAGAATCAACTTCATGATCAAGCTGCAAGTGCACCGCCTTTATCTCTGTCATCCTAAAGGAAAATCTCTCAGAATGTTGTGCCGCATATCTTTAACAGATTCTTTATATTCATATTTAGGTTTTATGCTTCATATAAAGATCAGGATTAAGCTTATATCAAAATGAACAAAAATAAGACAGACAACTGAGAGTCACTTCATCGATCATTCACTCAAAGCTTCAGAGAGTCAGAATGTATTCTAATAGATTGACTCAAACCCCAATTAGTTCCTCTTTATTATTACTTTTAAATAGAATTACTAATCAATGCAAGAACAATGCAAGGATGAATTCATACTGCAGAAAGTGATGATTATTCAATAAATGACACTGTCCAGAATCAGGACTAAATCATTATGTGGAATTTGCACTTCTTAGTTAACACCATTTTATGAGAGACACACTGAGGGCCATGAACATTATTTTTCAGCTAAGCATTAACACAGAAGAAAATGCAACAAAACTGAGAAAACAAAGGCAATGTAATAAAGTACACTAAGTAGGTTAAGGTTGACCTGCCCCAGTGGATCCAGCTTCATAATCCAGTGTAGCTATAGTGTCCTACTCTAAGAATCACAGAATCACAGAATGGTAGGGTTTGGAAGGGACCTCTGTGGGTCACCTAGTCCAACTCTCCTGCCGAAGGAGGGTCACCTACGGTAGGTTGTAGAGGACCTTGTCCAGGCGGGTCTTGAATATCTCCAGAGAAGGAGACTCCACAACAAGAAGTACAATTAGATCTCCTGAAGGTTATTTAACTTATTCTTAAGGTCAAATAAATTTTATTTCTGTATCCTCATGAACAGAGTAATACAAAATGTCTATTAAAATATGGACATTTCATATTAATTAATTTTTACTTCTGGTTGTCCAGTTCATTCAATACAGTTTACATAGCATCTTAAAATGACTGACATGCTTCAGTCAGCTTCAGATATTTCATATTCTTATTACAGTTGATAACACTGAAAACGGTGTTTACTTTATCATTGAAGTATATACTGAACATCCTTTTTTTTCTTAAGACCGCTAAGAGTTCTGACTAAATATCTAAACGAAGTTTTGCTTTCTGTGCATCAATGTATTAAAACAAATGGCAAGTTACACTTGCGTAGCAGTGTGGAAATCAGGCTGTCACTATTGTTGTGATTCAAGTTATTTAGTTAATGACAACTTGGGGGGTTTATTTTCTGCATCTTGAAAAGTAACGTCTTGAAGCTTTGAGGTATTGCTTTGTGGGCTGTAAAAAAGAGTATGTTGCTATTTGGACAATTTAATGAAGCAAGGAAGGAAAACACTAATGAAACCCTGAAACACTTATTTCAAATAAAAATGTAGGATTTTGTTACTATTCATTATTATTTTACAAAGCCACACTGTAGTGGCTCGTAATGATAAAGATATAGAATCCCCACTCTTACAGAGCTTTTTGACCAATACAGGGTATATTAAACAACTTTCACACTTCTGTTTTACACTTCTGTTTCAGCGACTAGAAAGGTGCTACCCAGTTACAACCAATAAGTATCTTTATATTCTGGCAAATTGTAAAGCATAATGGAAATCAAATTCCATTATTATTCAAATAGAAAATGTTTGAGTTTTATCCTTTTGTGGTCAGAAATTTAGTTGCTTACTACTTTTCTAATGGCTATTGCAAAATATGTAATAAAATACAAGTAGATACAGAAGGAATTTGAGGTAGAAGCATAAGAAAACAGATTGTTTAGTGCTATGTAGCAACAGAAAAACTGATAGCTGAGTAAGACAGCAAATCAAGTTGAAAGACATCATGAAGTCTGTGGTTTTATGAAGCAGGAAAGAGCTAACCACATCTTAAAAAGAAGAGAAAAAAAGGTGCCTATCTATGGAAAAGAAGAGATGAATCTGTTATGAAGAAGAGTATAGTAAAGATGCCGGAAATAAAGATAATGAAGACTAAATGGCAAGACCTATATAGCCAAATTTGCCAATTGTGTGAGTGAAGACTCGCAATTAGTGAAGCCTGGAATGGACTACGGAAGAGAGGAAGGGAGAACTCATCTTTGTGAGAAACTGCATGGCATAAAAGGAAGTAAACAGACTAAAGATTTAAATAAGAACCTAAAAAGTGAACAAAACTGAAGTGAGGATTGATTTTGTGGTTGGAACTTGACAAGCATCAACAAGTGAATCCAAATTACCTGACCTCCTCTCCTCCACATATGCTGCTACAAAGACAACTTTGCAAAATGAAAAAATAGCAGAAGGTTTTACTTTATGTTCATACTCATCCCACAGTGGCACCACCTCCTGTTCTTACACATTGTGGTATTGCAAAATATCTTACTATAAGCTCGGGAAAGGTAGCACAATGTTCCCACCACATCTCCATTATCTCAGTCCCCTCTCTATGTCACGTATGGGTCTTGGGCCCTTCTTGTCTCTGTACACTGGAAGATGCCTCTGCTGAGACAGGGAGACTTCCCTTCTGACCTCCACATAGCTGAAAATGCCCCAAAAGCATGACTGATACATAAAGCAGAAAAAACACGGTAACCTTGTGTCAAAACAAGGACAACATTAGGCAAGGCTACAACATTTCTGTTACTTTTTCCTTTTTCTTGTTTGAAAGGGCACCTGGGTGAGGTATTGATGGTATTCTTGTCTGAGTTCTTGCCTCAAAACAAAGTCAGACATGCCAGGGTTGGGCTGTCCCCACTAACTCCCCAGTCCCTTCCCAAGCCCCTCACCTCACAGCAGAAATCCTACAGCAGTTCCTGCCACTGAGTTCCCTGGTATTTCTTCACTCCCCCCAGGTCTGCATTTCACAAAGGTGTTCCGCCCCAAGGGTCTTCATCCTCCCTTATCCTAGAATGGCCTTCTCCTTGCAGACCTGGCTGCCTACAGGATTCATGCTCCCAAATAAAAGCTGCTTTTTTAAACTCCCACATTTTCTTCCCTCAGATCACATCCTATTAACTGTGGCTGTGCTAATATCCTTTCTGTCCCTTTTTAAAATTCATCCTGCTGTACCCCAGCCCATTCTCACTGGCCACCAGTACTGATTGCTACCATCCCCCTGGCTGCTGTGTCTGTCCAAACCTGTCATGCAGTTGGTCATCTCTGCCAAATAAATACCCCTGTATTTCTTTCTGACATGAGATTTAAAAGGTTTTAAAACCACCATCCTGGACAGGACACAGGAGGGGAAGGCAGCAAAAGACAACTATCTGGAAAACCCTCACGGCAGCCCTACTGCATAAGACACAAACTGCTATTGTGTATTCATAATACCCCTGTATATGAGCTCACACATTTCTTGTTTCTTTCTTTATATAAATAGAAAAAGGCACTGTATCTTTTCTAAATAGAAACAAAGTACATCAGTGGATCTTCCAAACTGCTGATCTACTGCTGTAGTTAGCCCAGAACTGAAGGAATGCTGGAAGTCTTCTGCACAATAGAGGCAAATACCTTGGCTAACTCCTGATACCACTGACAACTCCTGCTACAGAGCTTACGAGAAGGGTAGAGGTATTTTTGACAGTTCACTAACCAGAAGTATATAGAAGTGGCAATGAAATTAATTAATTAAAAAAGCTCATTATCTGGAAATGGTTCATATTCTTTCCTTGGTAATATTATTTCACTATCCTTCAGTGTTCACCTTTAAATGCAGAACGTGGAAAGACGATACACTTTTGTCTTCATCAGACAGCAAAGGGCAATCTGCAAATACCATAGGCTGCTACCGCAGAGAGAAATTTACATTTTTTAGCTGATACTGTTGTTTAACATCCCCTTGCAACTACAGAAGAAAAACAACCTGACACTATGCTCATTTGCATGCTTCAGTTAGGATATATTGCTAGCATTACAATAAATTTTCTGTAAGAATTTTCAGCATTTGATATGGTAATCTTATATGTTCCATTATTGAGGAGTGATTCTAAAGCCCACTAATTGCACCTACTTTTTATAAAAAAACCACAACCACAACTCCAAAGGGGGAGGGAGCGGGGAAAAAGAGAAAGTTACAGTGCAGAAATTTTTGACCAAATGTGGGTTTTGTTGTCATTTTTTTAATGCACCCATATTCAGCCTCATCTCTCACTCCCTGAGCAGATTTTTGTGGTAATATTGCAAATGTGTTATGTTGAGCTTTACATTTTCGAGAAGTACTCTTGTATACCAGAAGAGTCCACTGAACTTTGCTATTGCAGCGCACTCACTCGCTGGCCTGACTGAATCACAACAGTCAGCAAGATGGGAGGTGCCCCGCTTTCCAAAGATCCTTGTTTCAGTTCCCTATTACCTGTATATATATGCACAATCATACTGTAGGATCAAAAACTACCTAAGAGGAATTTGTCCTGACACCTGAACTGTGACTGGGTATTCTAGAATAACACTAAATACATATTCTAGACACAATGTATTACAAACATTTTCATAAAGTAAGTCACCGTAACACACAAAATAAGAACCTGAATATCCTAGACTGTTCCTTTTGCAAATAATATCCTAAATGAAAATGGAAATTACCTCTAGGTGCAAAAAATAGCTATTTTTAGTTATGGATTTTCTCATCCTCTAGAAAAATATTTTTATAATTATATATTCTCTTCATGTTTAGTCCCTGCAAGAACTTGTTTGTTGCAATCCATCTATGCGTTTAAAATGTGTTACAGCAGTTTGGTGTGGTATGCACATACTGTAAGAAAGTATATGTATTTAACATAAAAAGAAGTTAACAACCTGCATACTCAGTCAAGGTAGGTGCTTGATGCACAACAGGAAAAGAGAAATTAATTCAGATTTACTATAAATATATGTACTTATAAATTGATATTTAGAAAATATTTTATCTATGTTTACATTAGTAAAACAGATAAATTCAGTTTTAAAATGAAATTGGGTACACCCTTAAAAAATAGGTCTTTGAAGTCAGAATTCTGCATTGTTAGGTTGATTTTCAAGAGTGCTTAACATCCAACAGTGATGAGAGGAGGCTGGTCCTCAACATTATAGAGAAGAAGATTCTGTAAACTGCGTCTATGGAAGAAGTAAAGGGATCTCTCTCTCCCTCTCTGGGAGAACAGCAGACTTCAATGGTCATTTGTGTCAAATCTTGCAATCTGTCCAGTGTCACTGAAGTGCAGTGCTTCGAATCCACATTGCATCAGTTAACACAACTTCAATTGTCTTCAGTCCAGTGATATACTAGTTCTCCTTTGGCCAGTTTCATTAGAATCCTTCTGAGGAGTGGAGGATTTGACACCGGGTAATGGTGACAAACAATACATCTTACACTGATAATCTGTGCTGCCAGTCAGACTATTACATTTTCGAACGATGAAGAAAATGCACCTTTGCACCTTCTCTGAGTGATGCATTGGCTAATTCAGTTAAGCAGTGCATGCATCGCTGATCACCTCCTTCCATTTGAAAAGCAGTTTGCTGCTGGCATGCAGACCTCCCTGACAGAGGCTTGCGCTGGACTCCAGGAGTGGGACACTGGCTGGTGTGACAGGAGGCACAGCCGGTCCCTCCTGGCTTCCTACCTGGCTGCAAAGCTTCTTCATCTCCGTCTTCAGAAAAACAGGCTGCTAGCCATTTTTAGGGCCTGAAGATCACTTCTTTTGGAGTTACACCTATCAACATTGATAAAATGTTTTCCTGTGGTGGATATCCCCTTCAAACACAATTTAGCTTCTAGGTTTGTTAAACTAAGAGCCTGGCTTTCCCGGGTACACAACAACCAGCAGTTTTTCAAAGGCAGCCACTGGGAGTTGGGTAAAATAAAAAATCAGGCCGCAGGCTTAGATGTCTGGTAACAGCCTTCTGTGCTTACTGCTGGAAAGCTGTTGGGGCACTGAGTGCAACAGACTTTGACCACCCTGTCCATATGTAATTAAGGATGCTTTTAATCACTGAGTTTGCTAATTCATCAACTCACTAATTCATCAAACTCATATTTTGGTCACTGAGAGTAAAGGGCAGAATTATTTTTTCGTAGTTGGAAGAAAGCATAGGATCTTCAATCTAAACAAAAGCTTCACATGCAAACAGTTCCTCTGCTCAAGGTGTACGACAGCAAACAACCACCTTTTTGAACATCTGTTCCTGAAAACAGAGGTATTCAAAACCCATTTGAGAATAACACGTACTCATCAAACCATACTGTCTTTAGGAGATGGAAGCCAAATTGCGTGCATGATATCTACTGCTAAAACAAACAGGAAAAGGTAAATCCTGAAAAACGAGTTGGCCAATACCACGACAGATAGTTCTGCTTGCTCTGTTTGTGAACATAAAAATATTTTAATAATCCAAGATCATCCAGTTCCCTCAGGAGTTACATTTCAAATTATGACTCTCACATTTATTTTATAACAGTAATGCACCAATGATCTATAATTTCGATAGTAAAATCCTCTCAGGGCTGAAATTCAGCATATGAGAAAAAAGACATAATTTATTTTTTCCTTTATTGTTTTGAAGGTCATTGCTTTTGGCTATGTGTGCATATTTAAAATTTCATGTGCATCTTTAAACAAAACACTGACATAATATTTAAAAGATGAAATTTTACAGACAGTTAGCTCATAGTTATTTGCTTCCATCTCAACGTTCAGTTACGATTCGTCTCTACAGCTCCTTTCTCACATTTTCCACTTTTCTGTCCAGTCACACAACTGTGGAACAAGTGTTCTCCCACACTGTCTTACCTATACGGCTGCTGTAAAGGAATCAGCCCTGTTAGCTGAAGGGTGGGCTTTCACAGCGATGTATGTGCTGTAGGAGCTGGCAGGGAGAGGGGTAACTACTTTCTTTCCTCCCGCATACCTGACAGGGGTTCCCTGCTGTCCTCCTCGTGGGACTCTCTCCCGCACCCTCTCCTCAACTCGAGCCTCAAGGGACTTTGGAGAAGCAAGAAATGCAGAGGGATGGGTGAGGGACGGGACCTGCTGCACCAGTGGGAAGCACTGGTGTGGTAGGGAGGAAGGATCACAGGAGGACAAGGTGGAGAAGCATCTGAGAACAGAGCTTTCTGCTTTGAACAGCAATTCATGGAGATCTGTGATATGGACCAGGGGTTGCCTCCTATGTAACTTGGACTTCTCTCTGCAGGGAGTAGGAAAGCCCTTTCTGAGGTAGGGAAGAGTCAAGACCAGTCTCCTCAGCCACAGGCAGAGCAAGTGACCTGCAGCTCCCTGCGGGCTGCCCTCACAGATGTCTCCGCGCTCTTGAGCCAGCTCTGTTTTACCTTGAGTTGCCAAGGAGCTTTCACTTTTACCTTGACTTGACCAAGGCTTTCCTCAGGGGGGGAGGGAACCTCTACGTACTACTTTGAACCAAAAGAATAAACAGCGAAAGACCAAGAAAATATTTGTACATATGATCATGCTGAAAAGCACCCAAAAGGACACAGCTGACAGAGCGCTTTTAGGCTATGCCCTTCCTGAGTTCCCCACTTGCGATTCATAAAACCCTGGAAAAGCAGCTCTCCACTACTCCCCACTCCTGGTGACTTACCAGGGATTGAAGCTGACTTAAAAATTTCTATCTGCTAGGTATCTTGAGGTTTTCTAAGTCTAAATAACAATTTCCCTTTTACCTGCAATGAAAAAAGTGGTTTAAGCTGATGACAGCCAGTCTCAAGCTGTCCTTAATGACAATGGGAAATGTGAGCATTGCCTAAAACAATCTCAGCCAGGTGTAACAAAAGCACTTCATAAACAGAGATAGAACTGAATTAATTGACTGAGGTTTTTTTGTATCCTTACTTTCTCTATAAATCAAAATTTGACTTCTAATGGGTAGAATTTTTCCAGGAAGGGTGAAAAATCACTCCAGCCCCAAGCTAAGGCACGCTATGCTGCCTGCTCCCAACAGCCTGAGGAGTGTCACTTGGCTGCTGCTTAGACCCGTGTGCTCAATGCAGGATAAGCGTGTGACTGCTGCCAGAGCCCAGCTGAACCAAGTGAGTGGAGGAAGATCTCAGTGATCTGAAACCGCAGTGCAGGACAAGACACCTGTCACAGAAAGAGCAGAAGAATTCTTTTCAGCTGGCAAGGTTGTAAAACAACAGACCTTTTCCTGGTGAGCTGGAAAGCTGGTTGCAACTGTCACCAGGGGTATCTGTGACAAGATCTGAAAGCATGAGAGACATGAGCTCAGCCTGCAGCTCTGGGAGGCACTCGCATTTTTACAGATCTCCACATCTTGGGGTTCTTTAGTAAATTTTTCAAAATATTATTGGTAACCTTGTCAGTCATTTTCTGCAAGATTTAAGAAATAAGACAGAATTAAAGCAATATCCATTCCCACATGAAAATGGAATTTCAGGAGTGTTTTATCACATTTCACTGAATTTACATATATTCCAATTAAATTTGCTGCATTTACTTTTATTTCCTCTACATAAGCTCATGCACTGAAGGGTTACTATAGTAAGAGACCTCTTATAATGAGCAATATGAACAAATACAATGTACAGGGAAATAGTGAGAGGAAGGGAACATCTGCTGAATTTCTATCCCTGCATGCAAACATGCTCTGTCAACATCTCTTAAGCTAGTAAACCAAAATGAGTAGGAGATATTTTAAGGCATAGTGGGTTTAGACAGAAGAGCCTGCAGATTTGTAAATGGTTACTCTTTCTTTAATCCTTTTAACACTTTCTGCCAGTATGATGCACCACTTGCATATTTCGACAAAATTACCAGTTTATTAAATAAAGCCCTATGATGCAAATGTTACAGTATTATACAGAAATAACTTTTATTTTTGAAGTCATATAAGGGAAAACAATTTTTTCTTCCTGGGGAAAATATTTTAAATGCCTAATTTAAATTATAGTGACCCAGATGCCCAAAAGCTGCCCAAATACTGCCTGCATATCTTTCCACCTTGCTGCTTACCAGTAGATGATGATGTTTGGTGTGTTGCTTCCTCACTGTCACCATCTATTTGGCATAAAAATTGACAATTTGATAGCACATAACGTTTATTAGGCTAAAACTGAAGTCACAGTAAATCCCTTTGATCTTTGATGGCTACCCTTACAGTTTATGGTTCAGCTGCACATACATGGCATACCAGAGACTGAAAATCTTTCCAGCTTCAGAAATTGGAGGGATGCCATTCTTAGCCAGAACCTCAATCTTCTTAAATCAGTGGGATCTGGGAATATTTGAGTCCTGATTTTCCATGCTGCTGTGAATAACAAGCTGGGAACCCTGAAAACTGAGGGTCCTTACAGTCTCTGAATGAATTATATTCCCCTGATGCCCCCTCAGTACGTTCACACACAAAATCCTTCCCTCATGCCAAGTATGGCATCACCCCAGGACACAATAATGTTGCAAAGACACGTCACAACCAGCAGTGTCACGCAACGTGGATACCCACAGTGACAGCCATATCGTTAGTTTTTCTGTTGTGGCATGAGTGGCAGACTGCAGCAGTGGCAGCACCGGCCGGGTCACTGCCCTGGCCATTCCTGAACTGATGGAACTGCTCAGCGATAGCTTCCTCCTGCTTTAATTTCCAACTTGAGACAGCACGTCGCACTCTTGTATTTCCATTTTGCTGGGCATGCTAACGTGGATTGTTGTCAACTCTGCACCTCTTCCAGCTTTGAGCTGTTTTAATATCTGCACGGTAGATTCACAACAACTGACACCATGTTTATTCCACATGTAAAATATTGCACTGAGGAGTAAAGCAGCCTGCAAATTGTAACAGCAGGAGTACCTACGCCAGAGGTGGCTAGCTGTAGTAGAATCTCTGGAGGGAGACTGTCCTTAGGAACAGAAATTATATGCTGTCAGTATGGTTTCTTACTCAAAAGATCTTTTAGCACTAGAGATACTATGGTAGCCATTGACAGCAACCGCAGGTTCCCCTGGATCGTACATTTGCAGCAAGAACCTGGTACTTCAGCTGTTTGTAGGAACAGACCGAACTTCAGAAAACAGTCACAGAAACATCCTTGCTCCAGAATGAGTCCTATCTTGTTTTGTTTGTATCAATTTGTATGTGTTAAATGTTAGTGTTGTCAAGTTTTCAGCTGTAATTCAGAAAGGTAGCCATGGACTTTTTAGATCACCGGTTGCGTATTAAGAAGTTTCCCGAGCATGGTAGAATCATAGCCCAGCTCAAGACATTTTCCTAGTAAAATATATTGTATGGAGTAAAGTTGCTACTCTTTTTAATTGTAGAAGTAGATGCAAAACAGTCCCTAAATCAGTTACTCAAAAAAAAAAAAAGGGAAGCTGTCCTTCAAAACGGAGTAGTTAGAATGAGTCAAGACTATTCAGATGGGGGATGCCGACCCATTTGCTGAGTATTATTGAACTAGTTTTTAAAAGATAAAGCTTTTCTGTAATTTAGAAGTAGAGACGCAGAGCGAAAAAAAGCGCGGCCTGTTTCATAGCTGATATATACCATTATCCATCTGCCTGTTTGGGCCTTCTTACTGAAATAATGCTGCCAGTGAGCGCTCTGCCAACCACATTTGCAATTTTCTTTCAGTTTTAAATAGCAGGCAATTTTAGATCCTACTTACATTACTCATATGATTTTATCCAACTGAAAATCCTTCTGTTACTATTTTCCATTGACAGAGAAAATATTGTTTGATATGCAATCTGTTCCTTGCCTTCCCGGTTTCAAATTCAAGCTCATCTTGGCAATCAGCTCACTATTTTCTTTTAAGAAACAAACCCTCACCTCAGCATTTACAGAGCAGAAGCAGCATGTGGAAAGTTACAACGTTACTGCCAACTCAACACATGGAATCCTACTGAACATCATACAAACTCTCACAAGAATCTGCAGAGAGATTTAATTATATAGCCTATTATTCTATATAGTTATTTTAAAAACTGAGGTATCTTAAAATACCTGGTAGTGATAGAGCTGTAAGTACTGGTTAACATACCGACTTGCAGAGTGGTGAAGTGGTCTGCATGCATTAATACGTAACAGGCGACTTCATTCCCTGTGGCAGCTGTCCCAAAGGCAGTCATCAGGGGACAGGGAGGAAGCCAGGGCTCAGAGAGTTGCAACTGCTTGAATAAAGAAACCTTCAGGTTTTCTAATCTCTGCTTTCCTAATAGGTGTTTTCCCGAGACATTTAGTTTCCATTTGAAAGGCGATAGAGTCAGGAAGAAAGTACAACAGTATTTGGATTTAGTTGCACAGATACTGTGCAGGATACTCTCCTCTCCATCTGTCTCTTCATTCCAGCAGGCTGTCAGATACTTGAAATGGATGCAACTTTGTTCTCCAGAAAGCCCAGGATGCAGAAGTCTTGCCCCTACTCCCCAAGACTCTCCTTGTTCACACTGCATCTCCAGGAATAAAAGAGGTCACAGCAAATAAAATAGATACAGCCAACACCAAACACTTCCAAGCTATGTAGGACCTGAATGGTAAGGATCTATAAGCAGTCAGTAACGTTATACAACTAGTGAGGCAGAACAGTGTTTCGCAACCTATTTGTATCTAAGTGAAAGATCACCTAAGCATTAAAAATAATAGCTAAGAAAACCCATAGACCATTAACATCCTCAGAAACAACCTAAAGCTGATATTGAGTTAAACTTTGACTGTTTATCACTGTAAGCATTTCCTTGCTTGCAGAAGAAGAAAGAGCTCAAATTCTATTTTGATTGCCACTTTATTAATTTTTTTCTTTCTTTCCAATAGTTTTTCAGACAACCAAGTATTGTCCTATGTTCTATAGGCTGATAAATTGCCGGAAGAAATTCATCTGCCTCAGAGCAGCAAAGATCCATTTTGCATCTACATGTGAAGGGATGGCTGTTAATTTCTGCCCCTGGGGCTCTTTCTTTTTATTTTAAGTTAAAAAATGTCACTTATGTGAATAAAGCAAAGTAGTTTGAAATTTTAAATTAATCCTAAACTACTAGCTTTCTCACCCATGTAGCTAGAACAGGAAGCAGGTATACTCAGGGGAAAAATTTCAATATTCTAAGAGTTTCATCTAATGAATACCTAATAAAATGTTTGTTTAATATAGTTGCCATTGAGAGAGGAATATTTTGCAAATCTCACTAACAGAAAAGGGTGTTTCCTGAAAATGCCTTATTTGTTAAATGAAAAAGCAAATGCTGAGCTGTAAAGCCCAAGTCTTGTACAATTTGTACAAGTTCCATCTGGTTATTGTACTTATAATTAAGATAACATTGGTTAGCTAGATGGATTCTGATTTTATTTTTTCACTAAAGAAGATGCAATTTACAGTAAAAAAAAACCCACAGAATTTTTATCTTCTTGACAGAAGACAAGAAATAGTTCAGGTGCTTGGTTTAAGGCTGCAGGAGCTTAAAGTTCACGAATTACAGATGCTGTGACTGTGCTCAGAAGCAACTAAGCAACATAAAACAAGCAGCTGGTGCAGTCCAATTCAGCCTTGAGCTCTACATTTCAAATGATTTCACTGGGAAAAATAGTGCAAACACAGGCAAAGCCGTTACCTCCGGTGTCCCACACACTCTCCAGCACGCGGCTGAGGGACCTGCAAGCCCTTTGGCCTCTGCCCCCACCAACATGCCAGGGCAGTCGGAGGGAACGGCTGGGAGCAGGCAGTACGAAACCAGGCTGGGAGTGAAACGCCGGATTCATTAGGCTTGCAGCGCACTAATTGTGAGTAACCAAAGTGACTTTGTTATGCTAGTAACTGCAGTGGTTTCGTTTCTCTATTTATTGAATGAAGATGCAGCTAAGCTTGCAGCCGGAGGAGAAATCCATGTATTACGAAGGTGACAGGAAGTGCTGAAAGCGGGTGCTCTTCCTCATTCTATCCACCTGATGCTGCTTATACCAACAGCAGATTAAAAAAAAAACCCAACAAACGTAATAGCTATGACAGACTGAGGAAGAATAAATTTAGAGTTTAGAGGAAATTCACCATCCTGTGCCTAAAGATATCATGCTTTTTAAAGCAATTACAGAACAACCCTGGCCATGGGATTTGGTTTAATCTAGAGAAATAACATCCAGCCCTCTTGCTAAATTTAAGAGATTTAGAACAACCTTGTAGACAGACACTGAATTTCAGAGATCATTTTTATATTTCAGCTTCTAAACTGCCTGGGATCATTAAACATATTGGTAACATGCAATTTTATTAGTAAGTGTTAACGACAGTTCAGTCTGTACACCTTTAACATAAATAGCTTAGTTCTAATGAGAAAACACATTTGTATTACGTCTGAGCTACAGGCACAGCTTTGATTTGGATTCCTTAATGACATCTCATTAACAACGAAGCTGAATGAAAACATGTCATAAATAAATGTAAAGGACATAGATGTGGGAAAAGATGTTATTTCATTACTTTAGCAACTCTTGCTACACACAGAATTACAGAGGAAAGTAGTTTATAAAAGAATAAACATATTGTATGTTTACAGTAATTTTAAAATATTGTAACCTATTCTGGTTGTCCATTAACCGCAATATGAACACAATTCTTTACAGAAAAAAATTTAATGCAACTATCCTTACTGCCAGTGCAAAATGCTTTAAAGAAAATACTACTTTAGAAGAGTGCTTTCAGCTGGGAGTCCTGAAGTTAGTGTTAGTAAAATAAAGTTAATTAGAAGAAACAGTCTCAAAAATATTGTAGCTGATATTTTGGCAAAGCAATATGGGAAGGCTGTAGGGTAGTGTTCTGGAAATAGATATCCCAACCAAGATTAACAATGAGGAAGCTTATTCTGAATTAATGAATATACACGTTGACTTTCAGCTTCAATTCACTGGAATAATTACTCCACATTAACATATCGACAAGTCAGCAATCAACAACCTGAGTTTCAGGTCACTGACTACCTCCTGAAAAGTGCTGCCCCCCTCATCCCTTTCTACCATACATGATCTTCATGCAAAACTCTTGATCTTCTTATTAGGTTGTTAACTACAAAAATACTCCAGTAACAAAGACACAAAACTTTTCATATATCGCGTTTTGAGTTTATGGACTGCATAGATAAAAAGACATGCTAAGAACAAAGTGTAAAACAGCATCACCACGAACTTGATGAGCAATGCCAGTCACCAATCAGCATAACCAGAGTGAGCAGGTGAGGAGGCACGGTGCTGCACAGGTTTGAAAATGATTTTGCTTTGCATAGCCCCTCTATTTTACTTCGGCTGGCTTTTGTTACTGTTTACATTTTTGTTCTATTCTTCTGCTTTGAATTAACTTTTTAGTAACAATGCGGAAAGGGTGACGAAAGGATGATGGTTCTGGAAACAGCCCTAAGGAGGCATTCACTGACAGACCACTAGGTTTCATCTACTCCAGGCTACTAAAAGCAAACATTACCCGACTTCGACCAATTTTTATTTCCCATGCAAAACAGGTTGCTTAACTAAGAGCATTTTTCAATATGCAGATTTCTACTTCCTGTAAACCGCCCCGACAAATGTGGGAGCTTGTCTACCTGAAAAAGGGCACAGACAACAAAGCACCTGTGTACACCTAGAAGTGTTGATATACAGATACCAAAATTCAGTTTTACTCTTAAGATTTCCCTCTGGACTACTTTCTTTACAAACTGCCAGAGAATCTCTTGCTCCACTTGAATGGGTTTCAGGCGTGGGCAGAACAGACTTTTCGTTATCTTAATTTAAGGACAGATAATACAACGCTCCTGTGGGACTGGGAACAAGAAAACAGCCTGGCATCTCCGAGTTTGATGGGCTCTGGAATCTCTGAAAACCCACTTACCGAAGCAACTAAAAAATTAAATACATCTAAACAAGTAGCACAGCTCATTATGTTTGGATCTTATTATACAGTTTTCTAACAACATTACTATATAAAAATCCTGGTCTAGTTTGCCATGCAGTCATCTGTTCTTCCAACAATACCTTTAAAATAAACAAACATAAATACGTGGTTTTCCCCCCAGAAGGCTATTTTGTTTAAACGTGTTTAGTGGTGATGGTAATGACAGAACCAAAAAAAAGCCATTTAAAAAACAAGGAAAGTATATGGCCAGCATTAAGTGCTATTAGCTGCTAATTTGCCTTTTGTTAATCTCTTTCTCTCAGTTTGAGATGTTTATTCTCTATCAGATCAGAGAAAAGATAAAGGGTGTGTTATGGGCTTTTCCTGAAACCACTTTCAATTCCTTCTGTTGGAAGCATGCTTAGCATCCTGGTATTTATACTCTGAAGTGTATTTTCTGAAATGTAAAAGAGCACTGTGTACATTATGATCTAGAAAATAAATATATCAGCAAATAAAATAAAAGTAGCAATTCTCAGAGCTCTACCATTATTATGTATGCCATTTACCCCACTTGAGCACGTTTTAAACAAAGGGGTTTTTATCTAAAAAAAAAACAACCCTATTTTGAAATCAATTTTCTCACCATACCCACCCTGTTTCAAAAGTATAACTTAAAAAAGACCAAAACCTAATACAATTAAAAGCTTAAAAAGCAAACCCTAATACACTTAAAAGTTTGAAATTTAAATGAGAGAAGGAAGTAGCCAGGTGGGTATAAGCAAAGATGTGTTTGAAACTTCTATATTTCGGAATACTGATATTAGAATTCCTGTTAACTCTAGCAATAATGCTCATTGCCAGATAAGTTTTATGGAAAGAAATTTTAGTATAGAAATAAAAGCTTGGTCTTTTGCATTGCAGAGAATCATGTTCCTTTGAGAGCATGACCACAGTGGGATAATTAGTCTGACATTTACACGTTTCTATCCTTTTAAATTGTTTATGCCCTTTAAGCAAAACAGCTGATTATGAATTTCAATATTTTTCATCAGTCTAGAGAGACTCCTAGGTTACCAATATGCAGATAATTCACCAAAACAGATCCAACTATGCTTAGTTTTAATAAAATCTAATAAAATATAAGCACACTAGTAGATCTTTTTCCTTTGACAAAGCAAGTCTTTATTGCTTCGAGTCTATCTTCAACTAAATCTTCTTGTAACGGCTGCTATGGAACACAATGTCAGTGAACACTGAATGAAAGGTAGTTTAATAAAGCAACTTTAATTTAAATAAGTCTCCTCAATTTGTGTGATATGCAGTTTTTTGGCACAAGTTACGGAATGCCAAGTGTAAAGTAAAAAATGTCAAAAATCGAGAAGTATGTTGTTTAAGGAAAATATGTGGGAGAAAAAAAGTTACTTTTTATACTTTAATGGAAGGGTCGTAGTTTCTTCTTTCACATAAAGACACATAAGACACCGACCTCTTGTTTAAGCTCCTTTCCAGGCAAACAGCCACCTGCCTTCATTTGGAGAGCTCCTGTCCTGCCCTTCCTGCGGCAGGCAGCGTGCCCTCCTCGCCCCGCTCCAGCCAGGGCAGAATGGCCGGAGGAGCCACACCATGGCCCAGCTTTCTGCCTCCATCTCCTCCTCCTCCTGGGGAAGGCTGTGGACAACAGGCCATAGCCCTTCTCCCTGGGGAGACTGGGAAAACGCTGCAGCCCAGGAAGAAAACAGAATTTACTTGTAAGGACTAACAACTAACAGGAAAGACCCTCCACGTGCCTCCTCCCTTCTGGATTCCCACCACTCTCCCTCACTTGTTAGCCACACAGGAACCCCATAAACCTGGCAAAATGGAAAGAAGGTTGCTTAATAAATGCAGTTTCTTCTTCAGCCCTGTCCAGCTGGTCTATGAAGGCCACAGGTACTTGCAGGTTATTTCTGAAAGCAGCCTGCGGCAACCCTCTAGGACCCATGGAGCATCTGGCAGGGAGGCAGGTGTTTTAACCTGACCTGCAGCAGCTGGGCAGCCGACTCATTTGGAGTCAGCACAGCTGTCATTACATTGAGGCCAAATTCCCAGTTCTTGAGAGGCGACTTTCAATGTTATTTTTTTATGCTGGCAACCCAGCAGTCAGTCAAGTGCTGTTTAAACTCTTCAAAATCCAGATTTTGCATACACAGAAAGCAATAAGGGTTTCCACTGGTGATATGAAAATTGATGTGATTAATTTTTTCATCTCTGACTACCATTATTTCTATATTGTCTGAGGCTAGATTACTGTGGTCCTAAGAGGTCCTGCATACTCTTACAGTTAAAAACTTTTCTTAAAATGAATGTAATGTGAACTCAAAAACCAAAAAAACCGTATCTCCTAACATTATTCTCTTTTAATTCAGAAGCCGTTGCGCAATAGAGAGGATGCATGCATGCTTTAGTAACTTTTATTCAATAATACAGAACAGTTGTCACCATTCAGGTAACATGTCACTGTCCTCATCCCGGATCAGACTAAAACTACCATTAATGCCAAAAAATGACACAATCAATGTTATGCCTTGGTACAGAAAAGTAATTTCAGTGCCAATTTTTGAAAACTCTTCCTTCCCCCATTCTACTTTTCTTCTGCCCCCTCCTCTTCTGCAACTACTCCACAACGTGTCCTTTGGCAAACAAGCAGGACAGGACACATGTCTAGAGGAGCAGACCACATCATGGAAAACACTGACCCTAAAACTGGTATAAGGGTCGCACTTAACAGGCACTCCTATTGAGAAGCTGGCATAAGAAAAGTCTAATGCGGCCCTCGCAGACCTTGGCGAGTGGGTCTTACCACTACTCCCTATCCTGATCTGAGGACCACATTCTGAAAGGTGACAGAAAAGCTAGGAAGAGTACAGAAAAAAAGCCAGAAAACCTATCTGAAGTCTGGAGAACATGTCCTATGGTCAGAGTCTTAACGAGCTCAATCTATTTATTTGTTTATCACAAACAAGATTTAGTGGTGACTTCATTACTGTCTATGGGACTTTCAAAGGGAGGAAACAACAGATATTAAAGAGGTTTTTGACGTATTGGAGGGAGTAAGGACAGGATAAAAAAAACCCCCTTCAGTCGACCAGAATGAGAAGCTGGATAGATTCAGCCCAGATCAAGGCAGTGCATTTTATCAGTGGATTAACTACTAAGACAAACCAGACAGGGTTTCTTATCCCCCAGTATCTCCAAGTACAGATTGGGTACAATTCAAGGAGACTTGTGGTAGCAAACACATCTACTTTCATTAAACACCCATAACTTGGCTCTATACAGGGCTAACTATATGCCTTGTAGTGTTCTGGAAAGCACCAAAGTGCACCTGGTCAATGTTCCCAAAGGGTGCCTTTAGCTCTGGCTTTCTTGAGAAGAAACAGCAGCTCATAACCTTCTTCCAGAAAGAGGAAAACACTCATTTAAAAATTGATTCAGAGTAAGAAATAATATTTAAATATTCTGATTTGATTTCACTCGCATTTCTTGGCTAACGTGACCCTTTGTAAACATACCACTAGGTACAAAATACTACAGTCCAGTCTGGGCTTAAAGGAGTGGTCAGTTCAGCCCAAAAGGCTTTGACATCTCCAGTCCAGCTGAAGGTGGGCTTACAAACACTGACAATGCAGTCAGAAACGGTTCTTGCTCATGGATCTTTGACCGGGCACTGCTATGGCAAGTCTGAAGACAATTCCTCAGCCTACACAAAGAGGTACATTGCTGAAAAGTGTTTTAATTCATCAAGATGCTTAAATAGTATTGATAGGGCAATTTCAGAAAAATACTGCACAAAATCTCAGTATTTCTTTTAACTGATACTGGGAAGCACACACAATAAGCCTCTCTGTTATTAACCCTCATTTATCACTAGTTAGGCATTTTTTAAAAATAGATACAAAGTTACTGAATCAAATCCAATAAGTAACTGAGAAATACAATTTTGAAACGTCTTTTGTCTCTTGGAACAGTCAGCATCAGGGCATCACCACTACAGCAACGTTGGTGAAAACACTGAAGCCACAGACATGGCCCTTTGGCACCGAGTGTTTCCTGAGCCTGCGCTACTTCCTTTGGTAATACACAGATTTAAACACCACCTAGGGAAGACCTCCTCAAGCTGGTAAAATGCGGTTGAATTGTGGGTTGTCCTTAACACAGAGACGATGAACATCTGGGAGTTCCTAGGGTTAATGAGTATGTGACACAGCAAGGTGGATTCACTCACACATCCCTTAATTAACGCATTTATAAATATTCATAGGTCAACTAGATCACTGATTATTCTCAGAGACTCAAAGAAGCCTAATCTTCCATTAAAACCTTAGCCTTTTATCTTTTTATCTTCTAGGGTTTTTTTGACCAAATGTTAAATTTGTCACTTGAAAACAACCTGTAAATTAGGGAGTGCTCATTACAATTTGGAAAACTCATTTCAGTGAGAAATTAATTTAATTAAAACAAAGTGAAATATAAACAGCACAGTGTAACAAGCTGAACAAGGAACACTAAAAACATGTATTATATTATTTCAGGTGTAATACCATTTTGTGTTGGTATTCTTCACACTACAGTAAAGCTTGAGGCAAAAACTAAAAGGAGACTTACTATTTTATTGTACTGATACATGAATGTGTCTCATGAGTCTGTGTACATATCAATACACGACGAGTCCGTCCCTATACTGCAAACAGATGAATCAAATACTGCCCATCTCATTTTCCTCCTCCACAGTGGCTCGACCATGCCATTCTCCTATGCCACAAACAACGCCAAGCCTTGTTGAGACCTGCCTGATCCGTTACAGTATGCCAGAAAAGCCCAGACCAGACTTTGTTGGAGGTGCTGGTACAGTACCCTGTCATGTATCAAGACATTTTTACCACACCTGTATTTTGCAATGCAACCCCGTAGGCAGACAAGACACAGATGCCCAGTGGAGCTCTGCACTAACACAGCGGCAGCATTTATGGCAAGTTGGCCCAGGCATCCACACTGCCCCGTGTATTTCAACCTTGCCTGCTAAATACTGCCCTCTCCCAACTAGGCTGCTAGTCTCTCACTCTTGATCCGTACTTATGCAGGAAAACATGCATGCAGATTAACTCTGACAAAAAAAGAAAAATCTTTCCAATTTCAGCCCAAGAATGGTTCAGAATCACCTCTTCAGAACAGTGAAGATCTCTCAAATAGACTCATATTCATCTTCAGTAACTACTGAATTCTCAGAAAATAAAACCTGTAGCTCTTAGAAACCTGTTACCAAGGTCCTCAGGTTCCAATCTTTTCTTCTCTTTCCTGTTACAGATTTTCCTCTGGCAGAAACAGCTTTGCAGTATCACAGCTGAAACACCACCTACAAAGAACCCTCTACTCCAGTTTTGTGACATGAAACATCCATAACTGCTGAAATATAAGTCCCAGCAACTTCACTTTTTGTGAGGACTGCAAGTCCTAGATATCCGTGCAGGTTTTGCCCTACCTGAGAGCCCAGTGATGGAGGTGGGAAGGGTGAGAAGATGCACTGGATGCACGTTGGAAGACCAGCGAGACAAGAGAATGCACTCTGCAGAGGACAACTACAGACTAGCACAGGTGATTCTTCGATGTGAATGTGCAGACACGTTAGCTCAAAGGTTAGAAAACAGGCAAGAAATAGGTAGAAGAATGGCAAAAATTCATAGCTGTTTCAAAAAGGCAAAAAACAACTCCCATGTTTCTTGCAGAATCAAGAAAAAAAAAAAGTTCACTGAATTGCAAGTAATTTGAGGTAGAAGAGACACTGCTAAACAGGAAAGGAATCCAAAAATCTTACAAGGACTACACAGGATGCACTTGCAGTCAGTTGGAAGTTAGCAGGAGTGTGACTCTCAAGAGTCTCTTTTGGTGACACAAAACTCGAACACAGTCCAAGACTGAATTGTTTCTTTGCATAGCCAAAGGCTGCATACTGGAAAACGAAGACCAAATAATACAAGACTGGTGAAAACAGTTTTGTAGTTTGCCAGTGAAAACATTTGGCAAAATCTAATTTGATATCTATGTTCACACAACTTACTGAGGAGAGAACTTACTGTAATGCTATAATCAGAAACTGATAGCTTGTGTATCTTCCATTTTTTAATTATGAGGACACTGGGAATAAATTAAGTATCAACTTTTGTGGTATTGGTATATCACCTAAAGAAACAGACATTTAAACCCTCATCAGCGTATCTGCACCTAGTGTACTACTTTTCGGGTGGTTTGCATCTCCAAATTACTTTCCTTGAAAAGAAAGTATTTCCTACAATCCTTTTTCTTTTACTCACGTCCATTTATCCATCATATCTTGCTTCCATTCTCACTCATTATGTTTTTTTTCTTTTCCTCAGTTCTTTCCCATTTAGTGATCTCAAGACTATAAAAGAAGTAAATATATTGTCAGCTTATAGACATTTTATCATGAAAAATGTATCCTACTAAAATAAAATCAGCTTCCTAAAAATACCCTGGTTTGAAAACTTCAGGAATTACACACATACAACGACAGACAAATACAAAGCAATGGAGAGCAATTATAGCTACAGGTATCCAACATGTAGCAATTATTCCTTTACAAAGGTGAATAATCTCACAGTGCCTATGTTGAAGAACGTAAGTTATTATTGAGTGTTATACACAATTTTATGTATACAAATATAAATTAGATTTTGATACTGTACACAAATTCAGCTTGTACAGTTTTGAAGTTCACTGAAATGCTGTAAACACAATTATAAATCCATAATTCCAGCCTCACACTGCTAAGCATATCATCTCCAAGCCAACAAATACTAAATGACACTTCCCATATTAGTCGTGGCTAGTTCCCTCATTGTAAACTGGCCATGCTCCCATTACATAGCATTTGGTGCTCAGGTTTTAAAACACATTTGTTCTTTTTTGATGTTTCTTCAGTTCATAATATCTTAGTTAACATGAGGGCTGAGCAAACGAAATAAATCTCATCCATTCTAGTTACTGATGAAGTCCTAACAGCAAACCATCACCAGAATTGCAATAAAGTTTTGTTTCATAGGGAATTAGTTGCTTCACTTAATGAAAAAGTTGTAAAGAAAATTAATATATTTGTATAGTGGGTGCTCACGGGATCAAAACATCAGACGAACTGAGTAGCTGAGTTTTTCACTGTATGGAAGTAGTTATTATTATTCTGGGAAATAAAATGGTCTAGTGTATTATACTTATCATGGTGCAACTGGTATGGCTAACAGTGCTTTGGAAAAGATTAATTTCCTTTCGAGAGAGACAATATGAAAGAAGAATTAGTGAATACGAGACAAAAGAATGGTATTGTGATACAATATAAGAAAACCTCTCTAGGACAATACTGATTGATAAGTACGGTACAAGGTTTGGATGAAAGCAAAGGCTAAATGAAAAAAGGATAAAATTATATGATCATGAACAAGAGAAGTTAAGCAAATACGATAACACTTTAAATATATCAGCAGAATTTCAGACTGTGAATTAATTATTAGATACACAGAAGTACAATGGCAAGCCAAAAATCTTACTGCAGTTTTGTTGAAGGTTGCTGAAATTCCTTCACAGAATATACGTCAAAATTACAAAAAAAAATTAAATAGATAAAACATTAACTCTTGTAAATATAAGCTGACCAAGTACAATGTAAACCTTTTCAGAAATATCTATAAATATTTCAGTTGTGAATGTGAATAATCAAATGCTGATGGGGTAAAAGCCATGTCACTTGCAGCCAGGCTGAACTTGCTGCTATTCATCTTTTCTTTTGCAACAGCACTGTTTCTAGGAATAGCAACCTGGAAGTGCTGGGATTCTGGAAATGATTTTGAGGAATGCCCCACAGAAAAAGGAGTTTCAGGATAAAACTACTTAGCTTTTGCTTTATGACATGCAATGGTAAGTCTTGTTCCTTATATAAACTCTAATTTCAGATGTTTATTTGAAACACACATACTGACGTTGTACTAAAACAAGACTGTTTCTAGACTCAATTGATTTCAGTCGTTTCTCCCACTAAATGGAAGTTCAGAACTAACGACGAAGTTGCAAAGATCACATAAACATCTTCATCCCTTTTTAAGGGAGCAAAAGTGTTTGTGAGTGAATTACAAAAAAAAAAGTGTATGAGAAAAAAGCAATGATTTTTAACCTACAAGCAAGTGCACTATGGAACAGTTCTTCACATCCGAATTCAGTATAATTGTCAGCGTTTTCCCAAGAACGACTAAAAGTTGAAAGAAAAAAAGTGGACTCAGGGAAGTGGGATAAACAAAAGGTCCGTATAAGAACATCACCTAGTCATATTTCTTCAAATAGTTTGGCCTGTAACTACGTGGAGAACTAGCATCTTCTCCCCTGATTCAAACCCAATTAGAATGGCTACACTTACTAAATGTTTTGCTTTTAGCTTTTAATATAATGGACATCTCTACTGTAGATCTGAAAAATCAATAAGTACAGATCAACAGAAATGCAAATATCAGCAATTTTTTGCCAGTACTGTCTGTGTAGGGTTTTTTTAAACATTGTTTCATAACATCAAGTAACTTTGGAAAGGATCTGACAAATGTAGACTAATGCATGCACTGAACATGCAGGTGGAATTCAGTGTGTTGCCATCCCTTTCTGCCTTATGTCTCTCCGAATGGTCAATGTGCCTTATAGTGCTGGAAAAAAAGAAACATGTGAACCTATCTTCCTTACTTCAGAACTAGGTGTTGAAGAGAAAAAAAAAAAAGCTTTCGATTACCAACCATAATTCAGTTATTCTGAATGCAGTATCCAAATCCCGCTAATTAGATATTCCTGGTATTATTGGTGAAAAGTAGGCTAGGAAAGAGATTTAAAAGAGACATTGGGAACAGGCTAGCAGACACATTTCTGCAAACAAAACCTTACAGTATTTACTACAATCTACAAAAAATAAAAATAGATTATCAAATATATAGAAAACATTTTGTAAACAGTATCAATCATGGTGTTCTTGACTGAACAGAAACCAACTAGCCATGCGACACTTTCTTACATTTCAGATACAGCAGAAGCACACGGGAGCACAACAACTGCTCCTGTCCAGACCACAAAAGCAGTTGTGCGTGCTGTCTTGCTCTAGCATGGCACATTTCCTTCTATCATTCAGCTATGCACACTTCTTTTCCCCTTGGATTTATCTTAAAGTTCTGTAAGTTTTAATGATATAAACAAGGCTATCCAAATCAATAACCACTTGATATTTTGGTTTTCAGTCTTTGCATAATAGATATTGATCCCGTCTAAAGTATACTGTACCTACTATTTAACTGTTATGAAGATCAAACAGTTCCATCGTTAAGACTGTGAATGATGATTGAGGGCTAAATTTCAAGTGCATCAAGAACCTTCTATTAGCTTTAACTGTATGGAAGGAAATCATTCAGGTACGTCTCAAGGAAGGCAAGCAAAAATCCAGCAACTACTTCTAAATATTTAGTTGTTAGTGCTTTTTAAAAAGAAATCCAATTTCCTTACATGTTATTTGCAATGTAGAATATGAGTATCATTGGTATCCATCCCACTCGTAGAGGTTTTGTGATAAAACATGAAATATGTGCTCTAACGCTAGAAATACCAGTGTATCTTAACTACATGCTGTGTGATACTGATTTAACAACAATCTTTGTTAACATTACAAATCAATCAGCATGGCTCGGATTTAATCACTGCTGTAACTGCAATCACAAGTGTAATTGCTGATTCTTTTTTGAAGTGTTAGGGGCATACTTTATACTTTTCTGGATAAAATTTAACACCATTAACGGGAATATCTGGTGTCTGCTCCCAGTTTCTAGATTTCCATTTACACAAGCTGAGAGGAATAGGCATAGGCAGCATTCTGAAAAGCTGACTCTCCGTTCCACACTGCGATGGTCACCTATTGCAAATTGTAGCCCCCAAAAGACGCAGTCACTAGAACAGTTTGTCTCAAAAACGGCAGTATGTTTCCTATTCATTTTTTCCCTGCAGAATGGGAACATAAGAGTTCTGTGAATAAGGCCCTTAACATCTCTCTATTAGGACAGAAGATATAAGTAGCAATTATGATAATTAAATGTAATTACATTAACAATAATTAGCACTTTAGCTATCAATTGCTGTGTGCTGCACAGCAATTAAAAACAGACCAAATTTCAGTATCATTTTTATTACTCTGCTCTTCATTCAAAACAGTAAATGGTAGAGAATATTTTCTTTTCATGTGTTCTGTGCTCTCATTTTAATGGGTACTATCATCAGCTGAGTAGAATAAGTACTACCAGAGGTGACATAATTGTCAAACCATTACGATTTGGACTTTTTCTCATAAGACCGAAGTAACTTATTTTAATATGTATACTTACAAGACCGTGAACAAAAGATGCCTGCCATCTAACTTTATGGCTTAACAGTTCTATCCTCATTAAAGATAGTTAAACACAACTAAAATGGATGATAGGATCAAATTGTGAGAAAACAAACTTTTGAATAGACTTTATTACTAATGGACTGCGGCATTAAAAATACTTCAGCATGCCAGTATCTTGAGAGAATTGAGTTGGACTGTTTGTACATATTTAATAGGAAAACACACTTTAGCATTTATAGAATCTAGCTGTTTGGTATGAACCCAAACCAAAACAACATATCTGTATGGATCTATGAAATTGTACCGTCAGCTGGTACAGAACGCAAGGTCTTCATAAGAGATAATCTTCTGAGCAAATGAGCGTGTCTTGATGTGCTCAGAGCTGGAACTGATGAGAGACCTCTTACACACTGGGCAGAAGTGCACTTTGAAGGCGTCTCAGTGACGGACGGTTTCTCCAGACTTACTTATGGAAAGACACCTCTCCTTCTCTCACTTTTTGAGCAGATTCTTCTTTTCTTACATAAAATCTTTGGCTACTGAAAGTGATTTCATTCTGAAAAGAGACTAACCTTCAGTTTTCCTTGCTTATCAACTGACCAGACCAAAATGTGCACAATAGGCAAAACAATTCTTGACTTGCCAGTTACCAGTTCTCCAAATTCAACTAATAATATACCCAAAATTCAAATTGAATCCTTTCTCAAATGATGTCATAAGAAATGACAGCAATCCTGCTAGATCCACACAGTGACATTGGAGTGATTTGATTTGGTGAATACAGGAATAGTTACAAAAGAAAAAAAATATATTCATGTGCCATTTCTGATTTAGATACAACTGGATTGAAAAGAATAAATTAAAAATGACGTGGGGAAAAAAAGTTTCATCTGTCATCTTTAAAATGCCTACCTCAATAGAAATGCAGAATTAAGGGAAGTCATTTTGTTATCACACAGTGTACATCATAGGTATAAATGGGTAAAAGACATAGAAGAGATTGCATAAAACTGGAGAATTTGCCTGGCAATGTACACCTGTGCAAACACATAAAGTTAAATAAAATTATACCCAAAGGAACCAAGGAATAGACAGCTCTGAGCCAAGCTGGCTAGTACTTACTGTTACCAAGGTACTTTTAGATAGCCCATTGCCTGGATGCCACTTCTAAGCCAGCTTTATGACAGCCCTTCACCCATCCTGTGCCTGCATTTAGATGGCGAGTACTGCAGGGCATGAAGCATTTGCTTGCACGCATTTCTGCAGCAGCCAGTACAATATGGCCCCTGTCTTGGTTTGACAATAGACGCCACAATTCTAAACGTGATTAATACCTACCCCTGGATGACATTTCTGGCCAGTTCATGAGATATTAACTATCAGCATCACGGATTCTACAAGTAATTTGAAATGTACTGATTAATAGTTGAATAAATATTTGTTGGTCTAGTGAAGCAACTAGGAATTCAACATTTATCTGTGTTAAGAAAATCCATTTTTTAAATCCTGTCTTAACACCTGCATTATTCATAAGCTTGTAACATAAAAATAACTCCTCCCATGCTTGGCACTCACATTGCTCTCCACTTCAGAAAGACCTTCTGAGGCTAAACTGTTAGCTGCTCACACGCTGCATCTCCGTTAAAGACTACAGCAGCATTAAGCACATGGCTGTTTCAAGCTGATTTACAGCACATACTCCATTTCTAATGGAGTGCTTATAGACCTGTGCTTTTAGGGGTTGCAGCACTTAAAGGCTTTTTAAGGAATACTAAACTTTAATCTGTCATTTTTCCTATGTATCATACTCAACTTCTGCCCTCTGCTGCCAGAGTCTTTACAGGTCTCTAAGGGAATTCTGGTTGATTGGCATAATTAGAGCACACACAGGGGATAATGTTACTGCCCCCCCCCTCAGAAAAATCCTAGAGGTAATGGGTCAAAAGAATAAATCTTGTGGGGAACCAGGACCCCAGAGGATAACAGAGTGGGAAGAGAGAGAGAAGAGCAGGGGAGAGAGAACATCACTGGAGTTCATTCAAGTCTCAGGTTTGCAAAGCGTAATCTTGCACTTCGTAACCTGAGATGAACTGGGAGAATACCGCTTTGGCTAACTGGCCAAGTAAAATTATTTGATTTTGAGCTAATCTCAACAGATCTTAATTTTTCAGTATAATGACAAAAATCTTAATTCTGGTCAAATTTGTTTTAAAATTTTTCATTAGACCAAGACTTTCAAATGACATATCACTTCAAAATGGAATCTTATACAAATCACCTTTGATTTTTTCATATTGTCCACTTGGAACAATATTATGAACTCAACATAAATTCATGAAACATGAAGGTTGCCCTGAATCACAGTTTTAGAGAAAAGAAAAAAAATCTAGACCAAAACCTTTTTTTACCAAATTTAGTCCCCAGCTTAAGTCAATCTGTATACCTTCTTCTCTCAGGAAGATGCACAACTCATTCTAGACTAGAACAGGCAGGTGGAATTTAAGTAATATTATAAAGACACGCACACACATATATGGTAACTAAACACAGAAATGCTTAAAATAAACAATAATATTGATCAGGTATCACTAGCTTGCCAAGACATATTTTTACACGGTCCTTTTCTGAAGTTATTTGTGAATCACATACTTCTAGATTGTGCTGTTAAACAGAACCTTTACATTTCTCTCCAAAATAAATAATAATAATAATAAATTAAACCACTAATAAATCTAACTTTATGTACATGGGTATCTTTCTAATCCAAGTTAATTAAAAAAAAAAAGACAACTCATCTCTGGAATGTTAGTGTTGAGTAATGCTCTGTGTTGACAACACTTGTTGCACATTTGTAATTTAACTTCTTTGTTTGCCTGTGCAATGACTGGAATATACATAAGGTGACTGAACTAGATTAAAAAGTGTTCAAAATATGTACATCTACACTTCTAAAAGTACACAAAAAACTTGAAGGGAAGTAAGAAGAATAGGAGGGTATTAAAAAAAAACATAAGGGGGACCGAAGGAAGCGGTTTTGTTTGGTACAAAAAAACAGGGACAGAAGAGGGATGAAACAGTCATCCTTTTCTTTTGTGATAAAGAGGATGCTATCCAACAGATGCTGGACAAAAAGAAAATCAGCAATGAAGAGAATCAAGGTAAATAACAGGGAAAGTTGTTCCACTCCTATGATGATGGAAGGCAGCAAACGGAAGCTGGTAGACTCTCTCAGTGGAAGTTCTAAACACTTCAGACAAAACCTCTTTCAGGGTTGGTGCAAGTACAGTACATCCCGCATCAATGCCAACAGCTGAATTAAATGATCTCTGGGGGTCCCTCCTAGCCTCACATTTCCTTGAGCGCTACGATCTCTGCAGGTAACACATTAGAATATGCTATTAATTCCACTTACGTTCCAGCTACAGCACTCTCTGTGGAGCAGGAAAAGGTAAATCCTGGATTTAAATCACAGCGAACACCTGTAATATTCTTGTAGAGAGTCAAAATGTGAAAAAAATAGAGACAGAAGCATCAGCTATGTGACATACACTTGCACCAAAGTAACACAAACTTCAGTGATGGTATGATACTATCAGTGGTACTATCTGATGCTGTATTTGTGGAATAATATACATACATTTCATGGGGCTGTCCTTCAAATGAGAAGAAATATAAACAAGTTTCACCTGGAGCCCTCCAGCCTGAGACAGCTACAGGACACACATAGTCTATCAGGAATTTATCAGACTGTGCCGCTGAGTGAGCATGGGGTTTTCACACACAGCTGCAGACATTTACCAAGCCCTTTTTATGTACAACCAGTAATAGCTTCTGGTTCAGAAATCGATAGTTGTGTCGTACATTTGTTACAAGGAGTGATTATAATGCTCATTTTTCAATCAGGGAAAAAAAAAATCAATGCAAAAGGCCTATTTACTGCAGATAAAGGAGATTGAAAAGTTTATGGTAATAGCTGGTGCCAAAAAGAGCCTTTACGAAACGTCTCTGCAAAGAGAAGGGAAGGCATGTGGATTTCCATCTTGCGTAACTGGAGCGTTTGTATGGGTGAATATAACTGAACAGAAACTTATTTGCTTCTGAAATATATTTTTAAAAGGCACAGAATAAATAAGAGCATTTACAAACCTCTCAACCTACTGTAGGCAATCCATGCCATTATTCACTCAGCTTAACACATGCTCACTAAAATAAAAATGAAACCATACCACTTACACAGAAATGAAAGAAAAATACAAGTTTCACAGCCTAAGACTCTGTGTTTCTCTTTTTATTAAAACCTACATAGTAGTAAGCCTCCCTAGCACCATATTTATTAATAATTGAAGACACAAACTAGAAAGAATGTTAACCAAGCCATGCTTTCTAAATGTTGCCTTGTTCAAAGAAGATACTATTCAGATAGGTATTTCAAGCCAAAGAACCATGTATTATTGCCATTATTGCAACCCGAAAGTGCAAATGAGCATACTTAGACATGACATTTGAATTCAGGCGACTATATATCTATGAGCAAAACCCATAATGTTTTGTTATACCGATACCTACCAGCAAGTAAGATTAGAGTTTAAGAATCCTTCGCAAGCAAAAAATCAGTGATGAGGATCAACTCTGCTTATTACATTTCCAAATGACAGCAAAAGGGGAAAGACTTCATGAATATGCAAGAACAAGATTAAACTTCAAATTATTTTTTATAAAATAAAAAATGGGAGTTAAAAATAGTCTTTCAGTATGAGAAAGAGCAAGGCTCAATGTTCATGCAGAAACAATAATTGCCTAAACACAGAACTGGCAAACTGCAGGCAGGCAGACAAGCAGGAAGTCTGCAGAAAGCAATCAGGTGATGAGAGATTCTTAGTGGACCACCACAAAAGTACCATGCTGATGCATAAGGCAATAAAACCTGTCCTTCCATTCAGCTTTGGAAAGGCAACAGATTTTGTCCACTTCATTTTGGCCACTCGAAGGTGCCACATTTCACGAAGGACACAAACCAGCCCGCGAAAACCAAGAACACAGCAATGAGCTTCCTGCATCTAGAAAACATGTTCTTAAAGAAAGCTTAAACATCCTGGACTTACTTAACTGCATGAAATGAAGACTGAGGTCATGATAACAGTTTTCAGCTGTATCAGACGGCCACTTCAAGGACTATGGGATGATCTGTGCTTTGTATCTATAGCGAGTAGAGCAAGGAAAACATTTAGGTTGGAAGAATACGTAATAGTAAGGAGAGTGAAGCATGAGGACTTATTTTCTGTATGCATCATTGAATCATCTATATAAATAGCTACCAGGAATGCTACAGCTATTATTAATCTGTGTCAGGGACAAGACCTGAGTGACTTCCAGAGTTCATCTGCAGTCCTATATATATATGGTAGCTTTCTACATACTGCCAAGCATGCACATCTGTGTCTTTAAAGAAGCATGCGCACACAAGTAGTTTAGTTCTTTACATACGCTTCACTTTGTGTCTCTTGGACAGAAGAATCATCTTAACAAAGCGGTGGGGGAAACTAAAATTCACAAGGATTTTACACTGTCTTTAAAGCTGGAATCAACCAAACTTGAATGAATAGATGATGATAAAACAGGAACTAACCTTCACTTTTCTCTTATCATAAAGGATTATTATTCTGTAATTGAACTGAAAAAAAAATTTTAAAATGTTCTGCATTTCTTTCGCATGCTTTTGCTCTTCATCATCAAAGATACTTTAGCCCAACAAATTAAGATTCACATCATACCATTCCGGTATCTGTATGTACTGGCCAAATATTTTGGAACTAATTGAATGTAACAAGGAGAAAAGGAAGTTATTAAGTATTTGGGACTAACATTTCTAAGCCTTTTTCTAGCTAAAAGTTTAAGAATCTACTATACTTGACCAAATATGTGACCATTTATTGATTCTAGTGTAATATACAACTGTCTTTACATATTAACATCTATTACTTAGGCACAATACCACATTTTTATTATGGCATTGACTTACTGATTACAAAGGAGCAAAATCTAAATCAAAACTCTTAAGCAAGCTAGACAAGAAATAAACAGGGTAGCAGTTAATCTTCTTTTGACAAAAAAACGAAAAATATTTTTCCTTTCTTAAACTTGGCTATGAACGTGATTTGAAAACTTAAAGTTGTTTTGGTAATGGTTCCTTGAGTCACTAAAATTAACAGCGTATTATGAAGTACAAACTGTGGAACTTCTTGGCACATGAAATTTCCATTCACTGCAAAACACTGCCCACTGTCGAACCAGCAGGAAGTGACCTAAATTTTCAAGTTTCATCTGTATTTTGTCTGGCAAATGAATCTACATAGTTGTTTCCTTTTAAATAAATAAGCTATTTATACAGATAGACTAGCAGATAATCTTTAAGCTAACCAAAACACAGACAAACGTACCACCACCTGTTTTATGTAAAAAGAAATTATCTTGAGTCAGCAGCATCTTCTGACTCAGATATATAACACTTACCCCTCTTCAAATTGTTCCTTTGTGAGTGGATGAGAAGATAATCAGAACTGACATATTTTTGCATATAAACATTGTGTGAGTATAGCAACATGCACATATGGCCATACAGCAGATATCCAAATGATCGTTAGGTGCCTATTCACACTTCAAAGTTCTGCACAAACATATGTGAACTAATAGAAAAACAAGTATATGCTAGACAAAATAAGCATAATGCACACCACACACATGCAACACCACTGAGTTCATATTTACCCTCCTTAGTGTTATTATTATCATATCTTTGAATCATAAAATATGATATAAACAACATGTCTATGTTGATATGTTATACATTATATATTTTAATATTATATTTATAACATTATATTATTCCTGTTATTTTCTATTTAGAAGCATTTACAATTCCTTTCTCCATTTTTAATTGTTGTCATCTTACAAAGCAAAACCTGAACCTCTGGATTTTTGCAAGTTAAGCTGCTGACAAGCTAATGTCATGCTCCTCTAATGCAAGCCATATATCATAAGAACCACACAGTATTTTTCAACACTCATTCACGAAGCAGCTTGCCTAAAGCAAGGTCATATTCAGTCATTATATTAGAGAATCCTTCTGCATGAACACGTTAGCTATGTGGTGTGTCACTTCACGTTTATAGCAGCATTACTTCACGTTTGATGTAAATTTTATGACCCAGAAGGTTATATCACTTAGGCACTCTGTCAAATATCTTCAGCCGTATCAGTCAAGCTACTTTTTGACAGCAAAAAGCAAAGCCTGCACGCAGTAGGAAGAGTGAACGGTCTTTGCTGTTGTTTTGGTGTGGCTTGCCCCCAAAGGATGGAGCACTCCAGCTGGTTTAGTTAAGGAGTCGCTGGAGCACTGGATACAGAGCACTTGGTGACCTTCTTTTAGAAGTCACTTCTCAAGGTTAAGCCATATTTGAAAAGCTGTGCATTGCAGTATCTAGTCTAAAATAACGTTAAATGACAAGCAGCACACTTTCTGCCGCATCATTTCACAACTCAGCTGTTGGAGAAACATGAATCATTTCTGTTGCACTGGGACAATGCCAGAAGCACTGCCTTTTCAGTTCTCTCTGCCAAAGCAAGGGAAAAAATAACTACGTACATACCTACATACTCAGGCAGTTTTTCCCTGTGTAGTAGTGCCAAAATTGGTAAATAGGCAGATTGCAAGATAAATTCAATACAGAATTGGAAAGAAAGTTTATCCTACAGCTCATAACAAACAACTGATCAAAAAGGATATTAAACTGTTATGGAAGTGTTTTCATGCATCTTTTGCCTCATTTTAGGTTTCTGTCTTTTTATTATTGGATATTAATTCCTCACCACACCTAAATTCTTTCTAAGTCACTGACAGCCAGAGGGTATTCAGGTCTAACTCAGAATCACATTTCCGCTAGCCCCAGTCCTGCGCACACTAACATGAACAGCCGCATGCAGAGAAGGGAGCTATTTGTCTATAACACAGCAGTGAAAAATAAAGAGTTTATCATTTTGGTGGAAACTATCTGCTATACCATGGAACACTCCAGACACCTGTAAGATGGCGAAGGGTTGGAAGCACTTCAAGCATACAAGCACAGAACAGGCACAAAACCTTTCTTTCTCGGTAAATTTTTGATATATTTTTAGAACTGTGTGACCAGGTACCCTGAAGGGCTTGCTAGTGAATGCTAAATAAAATTAATAGTATATGGTAGGACTTTTGACACGGCATAAAAAACCTCCAATAGTACTGATGATGTACTAAACATCAGAGAACAGAGATAAAAGACCATAGTTCTGAGTAAAAGATTTCATTTTACAGATACTGAAAGCATGACCATTTGTCCTTAAAGCTAATTGATTTTAAATAAAATTAATAGCTAGCAAAGACAGAAACAAAGTAAAAAACTATAAATGCAGTACTGATGCAACAATAAAATGAGAGATAAGAGATTCTTATTGTGAAGCAGGTTTTACTCATTTTGTGCAAATGATCAGCCATTTTAAGCAGTTTTGAGGCCAAATAAAACAAAGCTGAGCAAAAGAAGACATAAGGTGTTTCACACAGGTAACCTACTGGAAAGAAAACCTGCACATGCACACAAACACGCCTTTGCAACAATCTAAAAATGCATGCTTCATTACAGGAGAAGCAGTGACCAAGAATGCTACAGCTGCTGTAAGCTCCACCTTGGTAGATAATAAAAAGGTATTTGATTCTTGTGTATCAATTACAGTTCTGGAAACACTCACAAATCCACAGATATTTAAATATAGTTATTTTTAAACAACAAACAAAAATACCAGAAAAAACCCTATACTTTTCTCATCCTTGACTGAGTGACCACAAATTTTATGTGCTTCAAGTTAATTTCATGTTAGAGAAATATTAGTATCACAGAATCACATTTACTAAACTGTGTTTATTTATACGACATATTTTTCTCTACATTATGAACACCTCACATGAACTTTCATATGAAAATGCAGTTTTATAAAAGCAATTTTGCAAAATTCAGCTCATTTGTCCTGTTCGCTCTTTCCCCCTTTTTTCAAATATGCCTATCTTAAGCTATTTTCTTTCCACTTCATGAACAAGAAAAGCAGCAGCAGACTCAAAATATCTTTTGCCTGATACTGCTCAGCAGATTCATTTCCGTGCATATTCATATTTAATCAGGATTCTGCCATTTGCAGTATCAGTATTAACTGCTGCCCTTTTCCTTTCTGAGCACAATTATGAATGATTAACAAGACTTAAAGTTTATTACAGACTTGTAATACAAGCTGTTTTTCCAGTGATCTGGTTTGTACATTCAGCATTACGTAAGGCTGGCGTGGTACTTCACGGCAAAATGTTATCAGTACTGTAACTCTGCTACTCTTCCAACGTCTTCGATTATTGGAACATATGGCATTGATGAACAAATATGATGAAGTAAGAGCTAGGATGTAAAATGGAATCCAAAGACTACAGTATCAAGGAAGACACAAAATATCCTATAGCTGGTGCTAAGGACTTCCTTTTAGAAACCAGAAATTTAACCATACAGCCTGATATATCTGGAAGGACTAACACCACCTGGACGGTGCCCAGTTTGTATGACACTGCTAGTTTCTCATGCCATATCAGTACATAAAGAAAAAAAAGGCAAAACAGAAAACCTTGACAAATCCACACGAGCTCAGCCTCACCTTCCCACTACTCCATCAAGGACACTGGATGTATGAGAAATGTCACTGCTCACAGCATTGTACGTTTTAACGCTTTTGTATAATTTTTGTTGTGACACAATTCCTTGCAATATTTGAAACTATTTTCTGTTCTTAGAGCATTATACATGTAATAACTTGGAAGTCTGTGAGATAAGAAGATAGCAAAGTAGTACCTCTACAATACTTGAGGCTGAAAGTCCCTTCTTTGTTAAGTCAGTTTTGCTGAGCTTAACTGAACTGCTGTGAAGTGTGGTGCATCTTCAGTGGCTTCACAGCAGGACTGGTGATATAAATATGGGATTATTCAAGCATTTGAAGAGACATCAGAAATGTGCTTGGCTCTAGTTATTCCTTGTGAATTCAGTAATAATCAAAGAGTAAGGAACAATATTTATCTTCAGAGACTTATGTAAGCTTAATGCGTGTGCCAGAATCCACCAAGTCTTTCTTGCCCTTGCCATGCAGAGTGGAACATGGAAAGGTCCTTACCAGGAGGTAACTGAAAAAAGAAAACAGAAGAGTTTCACTATGAAGCAGGTGTGGAAGATATGTGCCCCAAGAAGAGGAAACATCAGCAACATGTTCTGCTAAAGATAGCTCAGGCCGTTAGTAGACATATCCAACGAAGTACCTCTGGAAGATGACTATGTCTTTTACCACATGTAACACCAACACAGCCAGGAACACGTTCTAAAATGCTAATGGCTTAATGGCATAAGATAAAGACAATTCCCTGGAAATAGTGGCAAGGTCTGGAAGGATGAGGCACTATATGTTGCAAGGATGGAGAAACAGGAGAGGAACAAAATACTGCTCTTCTGTAAGGGCTTCCCAGCACCAAAACTTTCCTTCAGAAACCTGTCAAGAATTCAGGACAAAGACTATGCTTATCAAATACCATTTCACATTTCTCTTACAAGCACAGTTAGTAGCTATACTCTTCAGAAATGTCAAAGCCACTATTCCCTTGCTGTTATACGTAAGGAGAAAGGATGAGGTAGGGATTACACAGGGACAGCATGATTCACTCAGACACTGTCATATTCTACTTACAGCCACCTCTGTGTAAATCACTAACACTTGTGAAGAAACACACATTTCTTTTTCTACTGAAAGACTTTGAAATTTGGTAACTCAAGTTACTACCAAGATAAGGTTCTGTAAAAGTAGTACAGATCCTTACAGAACTGTTTAGTGAAACACTTCTGAAAATGAAGAAACAAAAATAACGTAATTGTTTGTGTAAAACTAACACTTTCTTTCTGACTGATGAGATTGCCTCCTAACGCTTCTGACTAACTCCTGAACAAGATTTAGCTACAATTTCCTTACAATCAAACAGCCTATTCTGCAAGAATTTGCTAAACTGCTAAACATCTGCTAACATCTTCTGAACATCTTCTAAACATATGTTAAACTTTACGACTCCTCCACTCCCGTGATCATCTCGGAGCTCAGTCACAGCTCTGCCAATCTGCTTCAACAGCTTGCTCCCCTATAAAATGAAACTGTGTAAACCGATGAAAGAACTTCAGCCACCAGTTCTAGGGACTGGAATTAGGGTTGTTTGGTGTGAGTGCATCCTCAGCATTTACTGAACACGGTTTCTGGCGGTGCACTATTGCACTGTCCTAACTTCGGGGTAATTTGATGGTTTTAGCATTGAATATGCCTGTTGTTGCAGTTTTTAAGCTCTTCTGTTGTTTTCTTAGTACTTAGGAACAAAAAAGAGGTGGGAAAAGAATGTCAGAGAAAACACACAATGTATGCAGCTGTCATCAAACTTCAGGTACAAGATACCCAGACACAATCCAAAATAGGACATTTTTATCATACTTTTTCTCACACGCAGCATAAATCAAATCTATTTACAGCATTTCCCTGGAATTGCTCCATTTATATTTTTTAAACTTATTAGCAAATGTAGTGATGAAAAAAATGTTAGAATTCTAATTTTTTTTTACAATTCCTTTAAATAATCACTTTATTAAAAGCACTACATCCAATACTCCAGATCTAATCCACTACACCACAAGAATATTCCATTTAAGTCCATTACCACTGACAAAAGAGAAAATTGCCATATTATGAACAAAGATAGGTACAGTCATCATAGATCTCATGAAACCGTCAGTCCAAGCTTTTTTGGAAAATCTGGTTTCTAAGGTAACAAACTTTGGCACAATTTAGGTTCAGTATAGAGTACCCGTACAGCAACAAAAATGTATTTGTTATGAGATCAAATTCACAGATTCTAACAGTAGCTGGAATTGATGTTAACAAACCACTTTTTCCATTCTAGTTTTTAGCTAGGCGAAAGTCTCACAAGTAAATAGTATAATGGAGATAAGGCACTGTAAAACTGTGAAATTACAGCATTTCTATTGTTATGTTTTATCCCTTGATGGGTGCACAAAAATTCTGTACGTGATATAACTTTTTGACTGAAGTTTCAATAGCTCAAATGTATTCCTCTGAAGTTGGTCTAATTTTAGGCTTTTTTGCAGTCTCATTTAGGGCTCCAAGTGACACCAGCATTTATTTATTCTTTTGTTCTCCCTGATTGTAAAAACCTACAGTGTCATAGTAAGAAAAAGCTACAGAACATTTTAATAATGTGGAAGCACTTCACTTGAAACTGCGAGATGAATTGCTACAGATAATTTAAATTGAGCCACTGAACCAAAATCCCAGGCAGATTGTACTGTAGGCTCAGATCAAGGCCTCAAGCTTTATAAGAAGTCCGAATGAATCTGGATTATGGATCTGACTCCTCCTACACTGTAAGAAACCTAAGTTCGATCAGCTGCTTGGACATTACCTTTTTGCTTAACTCTGTCACAGCACTTATTCTTTGTTACACAGATATAGTTTATACACATTTATTATTTTAATTTTCTACTGTCTCAACTATTTTCAGTAGCTTGAGAAGTCTGTTGTCACACACCACTGCCTTCCCAACCAAAACCAAGTTGCTCTGCACCAGTTTTACCACCATTTCAAAACACTTTTACACTACTATAGTTTTGTTTCCATTCATCTGGGACCTGATCCCGCTCTCCCTGCAATGTCAGCAGCAGCTTTGCCATTAGCGTGAAGATACATCTTTCTTCTGTGTGTGCTTTTTCCTCATTTCCTTTCCAACAGCAGGATGTTATGTTCGTTTTTACTTTTAGTTTTTCTTGTAGTATTTAATGAAATTCTTTAACTATTTTCACTTGCATTTTTCTCCTCCAAAGTCCATATAAAGGTAATATATGTATAGCCAGTAATTTTTTTTCTAGAAGTCTAGAAAATATTGACTCTACAGAGATGCCATCCTCCTCTTTTCCTGCTCTATTTCCCTCATCTGCTCTTTGTAGCAATTTTCCACTGATGTTGTTTCTAAAGACAGTATGTCATAAAAGAGTTAGTATGAAAAAGGAAGACAGCTGTTTGTGTCCTTACACTTCAGTTTTTTCACAACAGCCATTATTTCCTCTACGATCATTCTTTTCAACAAAACTAAGAAATGTAGCAGTGGTGTTCTTGTTTAGGATTTGACTAGATGCATGTAAAACTGAAAAAAGTCATCAGATACATCATGTACTACCACTCTGTAATAATGCAAACCTTTCCCCAGAATTAAATACTACAAAAAGTGTCCATGAAGCAAGCGTGTTGTTCTTCTAAAAACAAATCATGTGAATTCACAAGACTATACCAATATTTTCAACTTCATCTGTGCCTTAGGCACCATTGTGATGAGATACGTTATTGGAGAAGAGTTGACTGCTATCAGACTGACATGTTCAAGTGACCTCCAATTATTTCTTTATTAAAAAGGCATTTTGATTAGGTTTAATTATACAACAATTATGAAAGCTACTGCAACTACTGAAACATACTTATTAACCAGAGTGGAGAACTGCTGGTAATCTCGTTTCTCTTTTTATTAGTCAAAAAAGAAACTTAGGGAACTGCTTCTGAACTCTGTGAAAGCTCTCTTGTTTAACTGGGCCAGAAGTTATCTTTAAAATGCAGAATATATTTTTTGTATTTGACCAGAAGGTTTGTTCACAATTGTCAGCACAAATTCCTGTCACAGGTTCAATTCCTGAGACATTATGCACATTTACTGCTCCGTAATAAAATTTCCTTGTATGGCCTTTTGTCATTCACAGTACCAATGTTAGCATCAGAAGAATGTAAGTAGTAAAAATGACTATACCTACAAACCTATTCACACTAAAAATGTAATGAATGTAAAACTTTTTAATATATTATCTAACTTGTCTTGTGTTTCTAACACGTTCTATTCACAACAACAAAAAATGTGTTTCCTGCCTAAAAAAAAATGAAGAAAAAACCGTTGCATTTTGTCATTCTCTGTGCTTCAGATAGCATGGTGATATTTGCTGTACCAATTACTCTCTTATTACAGTCAAAAAGCGACAAACTCAAGATCAGTATCATTTACTAACGTAAGTCCTGTCATTTGTTAAGAAGTGGATGATTTTCAGTTCGACCCTGGAAGGATCCTGAAATGGCTCTTAGACCAGAGAGCCATGGGCTCCCTGCAAGGACCATTGAAAGGGTGAAAGAAATCATCCAACTCCAATTGCTCTACAGTTGTCTCTACTGGTCATTTCTTATCATTTTGTCCAGTACAGTATCAAATGCACTAAGTAAACATGCTCTGTCACTGCTTTTGGGGGGCTGTTAAGTGGTGAGTTTTACTAGCTTATCAGGACACTTTCTATAACATGTCCGTAACATGATTTAAAAAAAAAAAAAACTTAAAAAAAAATTCACCGAGTTACTTTATGCAGGCAATCCAACCACACTTTGTGCGCATTTAGCTTTGCATTTTGCAGCCTTCTTCTATTTGTAAATGAGGCCTCTTACTACTTCTCTGTGCCTGATAAACCAGTCTCCAGAGGAGCTGCTCTTGCTCACCCAACAGGTTACCTTTGAAATCCTTTTGACAGAGGAAGTCTGGTCTCTTTTAGTTGTTTTAGAAAGGAACAGACCCGTGCTACTTTTTCAAGCGCTCTGGAGCCCAACACAGTCTTATAATCTAGGCTGGTAAAATAAAAAAAAAAAACCCACAGATGAGGTGAATCTGAATTTGTTGCTTTCATTAATCTTGAAGGAGGTTAATTTAAAGATGTTACATAATTTTTCATGAACAAATGCTCTGAAAAATATTACTATGAAATTTCACAATAAAATAGCTCTTTCTTTTTCAATCCAAATTCATAAAATACAGTATTCCAAAAATAAACCATTTTAAAGTGTTGAATTGATATTGAAATTTTTATTTTGAAATTGGTTCCAGACTAGCAGGATGCCAATATTTCAATTTATAGTAAAGACACTCCAAATTACAGGAGATTAAATGGATATCACATTTAACATAGTCTAAACAACTTTAATAAGAAAAATCTCTCATCCCTTTAGAACAGTATTACTTAATTCTCAGAAGCATGGAAGGCAAAGGAAAGAGGTGTAGGTTTACTTAATTTAATTCAAAGTGTATTACACTCTGAACTTTTTAACTGAGTTACCCAAAATTTTGAATTGCCAAGATTCAATGGTCTTTTTCAGAAAAAAAAACCCCAGCCTTCAAAGGATTGTTTTACCTGGCGGGAGCTCTCTATTACAGAAGAAGAAAACACAGAAATCTTAGTGTATCTTCCCATGCCTACACAGCCTGGCTCATAAAATAGGTGGAGGCTTGTCAAAGAAATTTCTAACCAATCCCTTCATGCAGTTTAATTTTCGCATATTTCCCCTTTTCTTATTCCTGTAAGAACTGTTTATTGTACCTAAAACTATGATATTTTGAATGATTTTCTACTACTGTGGTACTGACATGTTAGGAAAGCTCTTATGTGAACATTACCTTATTATATTACGTATTGTGCTTCTAATTCTTGATTAAGAGCATCAAATGTAGAGTCACATGAAGCATAACTGGTAGTTACTTATGTGACCATGGGAACATGAAGATAGTCTTTTCAAAGGAGAAAACAGCTTCAAAATCATTAATTTCTTGTGAAAATCTTAGGGGGATGGGGGTTGAGGGTGGAGGTTACTACCTGTGATTCTGAGACAGAACTAACAGAAAATAAACAGGTGAGAACAGCACGAGAACAGAATCAGTGACCACCACTGTTTCCATACGGACGTTTTGGTTGTTGAGAGCAGAAACCCCACGGTAATATCTGCCTCAATAGGGTACTTGAGCCAACAATACAATCATCTGATCTTCACTTCCTGCCATCACAATTCAAGTATCTTCAAGCAGAAGCGAGGAGTCCCCCAGTGATTTAACAGTGGAATCAAATTCCTGGAAGATTACAAATCTTTCTAAATCCTAATGACCCAGTCAAAAAGTCCTTCTATAAACAAGATACTTGAGCTTGTGGATATTAATTGGTGTAGACTATCAAATTCACATGCATTAGCTGTTTCAAAAAGCATCATCTGTGCCTCTACTGCAAAATCAGTAACTGTTGATGTGTCTATAAGGTCTTCCACATCAGCTGTAGCAGGGAATTTCTAGTAAAAGTAGAATGAAAAAGCTTTTCAGCCTAACTATATTTTATTGAAATAGTTATAAAAGCTGATGTTTATTATTTGGAAGTTGAAGAGAATAAAACATAAAAGAGGTTTGTATTCAAATTAAGTGACTAGATTCAATTGTATAAATAACAGTATCCATTCTTCTTTCACTGCTACTTCTCTGAAAGTCACAGAAGTAAACTACTACAGTAAGTTGCGAGATATTAATTTTACAAGAATGTAAGAGAACAGCCAAGCCTGCTGTCTCAATCAGCTTCTGATCACGGGAGAGTTTCACTAGCTTCTCCAAGCAGCTGTAGAAACCAAATGGAGGTTTCGTGAACTATAAATCCTGTTTACTGATTTTGGCCTTTACAATTTAAAGAGTGCTTACAGAACATTGGTAATATAAAGAAAAAACCCAAAGATAATCTTTGACTTTTAGGTAAGACTGCGTAACCTAATCAGAGAGATAATACTTTTCTGTCCCTAAATTCACTGACGTCACAGCAGATTTCATCTCAAAGAAAATTTTCTTCATTCTTTTCAATTCTTCTATGGATGCTTTGTTGAGGCAGCCTGTTTCTTGGAAGCATATTGCCTCCATTATTATTATTACTAGTTATACTGCAACGGTGCCTAGGTGCCCCAGCCTCGGGCCAGGACGCACTGCAAAAAGGCACACTTGCCCCAGAGCTCTGCCCTTCAAAACGCAAGATACAAAACTTGTGTGCTGCCAAACTGAGTTGTCATGATTGTGTGCGGAGTTTGAAAGAGAGATGTGAAAGAGGATCATGAGGGAGACTTCAGATACTCCTGGAGAGCTGCTTCCAGCCGTGGGAGGCAATAAAAGGAAAACTCTGCAGGTATTGGGTTGAAAAGTGTAAGTGGACAAGGAGAGCTGGCATTATGGGATACGGAATGCTGCCCTTCCTACGTGGCACAAGCAAGCACAGGTGTAGTGCAGACAGGCTCTAAAGACCTTCACAGGCAAAAGCAGTGGTTTTGGGTTTGTTTGTTTGTTTTTTAAGGTACATAAGACACAAGACTGAAATGACAATATGGCCAAATACTGTGCTATGGGAATTGGCTTTGCAGCATCTTGGTGTCTCTGAGCAGAGAAGACAGCCTTTGTTGTCCAAAGAGCCGTGCAGCAAATGAGTTGGACAGGCTTTGGAAGACAGTTGGAAGAGGGGTTTACTTATCTCTAAGGACAGAAGTGACTGCATCAGAGACATTTCATGCCAAGAGAACATCCGAGACTTAGTTACAGCATAAGGATGAGAAAAGTCCANGATAGAGATGTTGGCCAGAATGAAGAATAATGATAAAAATACGCAAGGATGAAAAAAGAAAACAGTGGCTAGGCACTGGTGCAGGAGAACTAGTAATGCTGAGTTTAATTTATTGAGAAATGTCAGAAAGTAGACATTTTAATTTGGTGCAGAAAGACAGAGGGGAGATTTAGCAAACACCCACGGCTGCCTTCCTGTCCTTCCCTGTTGTAAGGCATCAATGCATTTGTGCAGGCGTACCTTACACAAAACAGTTTAAGTTTGGCAAAATTATGAAAAGGCCATTTTTATGATAGGAACCAGCAGCCAGCATTATTTGAATTTTACTTGTTTTCATTTTTAATTATCATATAACTACAGGAAGGGAGTTTAACAGAAATAGCTCCTATGATATAATTGGGTATAAAAGCATCTAACTGATAAAAAATATACACAACTCTCAATGTCACTAGAGACTAGTACACTGTTCCCGAAGTTGTAAAGTAGTAAGATTATAAAATTTGTTCCCCAGAAGGATTATAATACCACTAGTCTTAGGCAATATAAAAATTAAACAAAAGAGATAATAAAAGCTATGCTCTCTCCTGGCGAAGACTCTAAAATAGAACTTTGGAGCTGAAGTGGTGAATAAGCAGTGCAATCTTAATGGTAATTTTTCAATATCTAAGGCAGCAGGTTTGTACTAAAATGTTCAGTGAAGTATCTTTCTAACAAGATTTTGATAAAATACGTACTCTCGTTTTTACACCCTATCTCAAAGAATGTGCCTGAGAATTAATTAAAGTTTTCAGAGTGTTGAAGTTTCAGACAGACATTTCAGATTTGTTGAAAGTAAAACCTCACTTAATTTTGAGGCAGAGGATTTCTTTTCTCGTAAGTATTTTCTCCATTATTTCTTGTAGTCTGGAAATTCAGAAGCTGGGAAAGTACAGAAAATTAGGAATCTGCTTTATTTCAGATATCCTTTCTTAGTCTCTTCATTAGGAATACGCCCTAACAAAGTTACTAACATCTATATTTTTTGAAAGTAACATTAGCCTGTGCGTTTAATAAAGATGCTATAATTTTGCTTCCATATGTCCACTCAGGGTAGATTCTTTTCTGCTTTAAATGAGACGTGCTATTTTTCCTGAACTCACCTTTACTTCATTCCTACCTGGAATAAACTGTGGAACTGGACACTTCAAAAACAGAATCTAAACTGAAAGCAGCCTGCTTCTCTAGTCTTCCTGGCTATGTACTGATAAATAAAATGGCTCTTACTGGCCTTACCATGCTGCTTATACTACACAGGATTTATTTTTGGAGAGAGCTTGCTGAGGTCCAGAGACAAGCCACAGAACGAGCTGATGGTTAAGCACTACGGGCAGTCAGGAGTTCAGTGTGTAAGTTAAGTCCCTGTTCCTATTTTTTAAGCAACACAGAGCCATCGTGAAAGTCATTTTGATGTTGAACAAGTTCTTCATAAATTCTGTGAGAGATTAATATTGTATGTACAACCTGATAAATCTTCAGCTATATAAAAGAGTGGCAAAAGCTGATGTGCTATTGCACAATATTTTGTTTTCAACAGCCGTAAGACATTGTTGAAAATACCTACATAGAGTGGAGAATAGGAATATAGCAACCAGATTGTGTTTTTGATGTTGCACATCTAAAGGGAGATAGAGTTTGAAAGCTACATTACGTTCAGCTGACAAGGTGGCTGGGGATGCTGCAGGTTGGTCAAACCTTACAGATGGTTTTGTAGCAAAGGACAGAGAAGGCTGCCTGACGCTCGGCTACTTCTCTAGCAAGCCGAACAGAAGAGCCCCTCCACTCTGGGGAGAGAGCACACTGGAGGGTCCTGCAGTACAAGACAAGGAAGCTTTGCTGGAGCCTTTCCAGCCCCCCACCCTCCCTCTCCAGCTGTTCACTCATGAATTTCTATGCTGTGGACCCAAGAGTGTAGGCAGTCCTCCTTATCACTTCTGGCGGGGGATTTGCTGAGGTGTTAAGCAGCAAGTGCTCCTGAGAGGCTCTGCAAGGAGTGTCACAGGTGCCAGGAAACACTGCTGCCCACGCCAGCCCTGCCCCTGCCAGCCACACACTGTAGCTGAGGCTGGTTGGGTGGATGGATGGACGGACCTTACAATGAGATGAATAATGAAGACAGTGTGCCTGAAAAAAGCCCATGCTGGCTCAAGAAACTACTTCTTAAACACATGAAATATTAATATGAATTATTTCCTGGGGCATTCATTCACAATTTTGAGCTTTACCTATGAAAACACTATCATATGGCTCTTTTTTATAATACAGTGGGAAATCAAATGATACAAAGATCAGCTGATACACAGTTTGCATTTTGAGCAGGAAGCCCTGTGAAACAGCAAAATGAAACTAGGATTTTTTTTTTAAACCCTATTTAGCAAGCAAAAGCAGCATTTTAACTGCACAATATTTTTACATGTCAACTGTTTCAAGAAATATGGATTTGAAGCATGAAACGTATTTACGAGATATCAAATTGAAGAAAGATGAGAAATAATCATTTTGACATTTTGTCATAGTCCTGGAAGACCCATGCTAATCCATCCTATGAAGTACAATAGTATTATCCTAGTGTTATAGAAAGGTAACAAGACTTACCTTGGGAGTACTCATGACAATGAAACCAAGTCTTTCAGTGGACAAAGCTCAGAAAAGTCAAGTAAACAATAAGCAACATGTCAAAAGCATGCTTCCCTTGTTCTAAAGACAGCAATGTTAACAGTCAGAAAAAAAACAGATCAGTAAAAATAATTAAAAAAAATACTGCATGTATCATAAAATTTGAGATTAATCAAACCTCTGGAAACATCTGATAAAACCCCACTGATGTAAAATTTTTGGTTCCAGTATAATAAAATACTTCAAGCCTAGGACAGAGATAATGACTACCACATAAAGCATAAATCTTTTAAATTGCTCTCTGGCTGAACGAAGTATTTCTTCCCAAGAAGAAAGGAGCAATGCATGTGTGAATGTACCTAAAAAAGTACATGTTCATTTATATATGTGTATAAATATAGATGCATAGCCATATAGACACATACATATATAAATACATGCTATTATTGTTAATTGTGAAGACGCTTTTCACTCAAAATTTCCATATTAAAAATAAGTAATGAAATTATCATAAGTTAATGAGAACTAATGAAAACTTTGGCATATCATTATATATTACACTATGCATATTCTTAGCACAACGATGATCATGCTGTTGTCTCAGCAGGGCCTCAAAGTTCATGAGTCAAGATGATTATGTGGTCCTAAAAATGCAACGCCTTGGTTGTTACACATTCCTTCCTGTAGGATTCATGTGAAAGAGGAGATGCTATGTACAAAATAAAAAATTTCTGGAGTTATTGGGGTAGTTCCTCCCCCTTGGGGATCAGTACAAGACACTGTAAATATGACCTTGTCTTCATGTCCTATACATTTTTTAATTTTTAGGCATTACCGTAACGCTCAATAGTCTCTATGCAGTTTTGATGGTTTTAATAATAGTATTTTTGCATTTCTCCATTAAATTACACAGAATGACAGAATGATAGGGGTTGGAAGGGACCTCTGGGGATCACCTAGTCCAACCCCCCTGCCAAAGCAAGTTCCCCTGGAGCAGGCTGCACAGGACTGCATCCAGGCGGGGTTTGAATATCTCCAGAGGAGAATCCACAGTCCCTCTGAGAAGCCTGGTCCAGTGCTCCGTTACCCTCAGAGTAAAGAAGTTCTTCCTCATGTTCAGATGGAACTTCCTATGTTTCAGTTTGTGCCCATTGCCCCTTGTCCTGTCGCTGGGCACCACTGAAAAGAGTCTGGCCCCATCCTCCTGACACCCACCCTTATTTATAG
>Ga0065711_1001946_pt1 | contig 70841 bp, 39 predicted proteins | sample Hoacrofraction12_FD_59098 | JGI IMG/M metagenome (GOLD analysis project Ga0065711, IMG submission 59098) | Hoatzin crop microbial communities from Cojedes, Venezuela - Epithelial fraction 12 v2 (version 2) | ecosystem: Host-associated > Birds > Digestive system > Esophagus > Crop | place... | reverse complement strand
AAGGTCCTGCACCTGGGTTGGGGCAACCCCCAGGATCAATACAGGCTGGGGGATGAAGGGATTGAGAGCAGCCCTGCAGAGAAGGACTTGGGGGTACTGGTGGATGAAAACCTGGACATGAGCCAGCAATGTGTGCTCACAGCCCAGAAAGGCAACCGTATCCTGGGCTGCATCAAGAGAATCGGGGCCAGCAGGTTGGTGAGAGCCCACCTGGAGTCCTGCGTCCAGCTCTGAAGCTGTCTGCACAGGAAAGACATGGACTTGTTGGAGTGAGTCCAGAGGAGGCCACAAAAATGATCCGAGGGCTGGAACTCATTTCCTGTGAGGAAAGGCTGGGAGAGCTGGGGTTGTTCAGCCTGGAGAAAAGCAGGCTGCAGGGAGACCTTATTGTGGCCTTTTGGTATCTAAAGGGCACCTATAGGAAAGATGGAGAGAGATGTTTTAGCAGGGCCTGTAGTGAGAGAACAAGGGGTAATGGTTTTAAACTAAAAGAGGGTAGATTTAGACTGGGTATAAAGAAGAAATAGTTTACAATGAGGGTGGTGAAACACCGGAAAAGGTTGCCCAGAGAGGTGGTCAATGACCCATCCCTGGAAACATTAAAGGTCAGGCTAGATGAGGCTCTGAGCAACAAGATCTAGTGGTAGATGTCCCTGCTCACTGCAGGGGGGTTGGACTAGACGGCCTTTAAAGGTCCCTTCCAACCCAAACAATTCTGTGCTTCTATGATTCTGTGAGTGATCCTTGTCCTGTAATGCTTCATGTAAGGGAAATAGGAAGCAAAATACCAAGTACACTGGATATCTGACTGCCTGGCATTACTGCCTGGGGATTAAAAAGAAATTTTTATTCCAGTAGATTTTTAGCTTGGGATTATTAATAAATAATTATTAATACAAGGTCAAGGGGCTCCAGTCAGCTATCTAAAGACACATTTTATGAATTTCAAGGATCCCAGTATAATATTCTTGAATCAGAGCTGAGTGAAGTCTTCTTAGCAGCAGAGGCTATATTGCTTTTCTCTGCATTGTAGGTCAGGGGCACATTCCTGGCTTGGATCTAGTTGCTCACATTGTGGAATGGGAATGGTGAGAGGGAAGAAGACAGAAGGCCAAGGGTATGAGGCTACTGCTGTAAAGCAGAGAGGCTACAGAGTGGTTGTAACTGCAGATTTCCAGCCATGTCAACTACCTACATGTCTCATTTCAAAACCTGTTTGTGAAATGACCTGTTCTGTATAGAGGCAAACTGAAACTGAAAGAACTGTTCATATGAAAATATGAGCAAACCAACAAGATTCACTTAATTTGAAGCCAAGCATGATCTTTTTCTCAAAACTCTGCATATTGACCTTGATATTCAGACCGCATGTGAGAATGGATATCCCCTTATGCATAAAAATGTCTTCTTCATAGCTAGTGACAGACAGTGTGTGCTTTTCTGCTTCCTTTCCTGGTGTGCATCTGGACTCTTGCCAGATGGGAAGTTTTGTTTTAATCGAAGGATAAGTGATGTTTTGGGTATTGTCACATTTTCTTTGTGTAGTAGCAAATGTCCATGAGAGGGGTTGTAGGCTCTTTATTGCAAGAGACATCGGTGACGTGGAATCTGCGTATGTGTTGGTGTAACTCATTTTACCTCTGTAATCGTTCTTGCCCTTGAACACAATGCCACGGACATGTTAACCTGAATAAATATGAATTAATATCTTTTAGAAAAAAATTACTGTCAAAAAATGGACTCATTTGGACATACTAAAGCAAAGACTCCATGCATCTACTGCTTGCCACATCTCCCCCCAGATAATTTACATCATACATCAACAACACAACATTTTGCCAAAACTAAAAGCATATCTGTAAATTCAAAAATAGCAAGAAACAGAATCTTCACATGATTTATGAAACTTTACCTCCTACTCTAACTGTATCAAGGTGTAGATCTACTTTGTGTTTCTCATAGAAACCTTTGAGGTATAAAAAGGCTAAGAAACGTTTCTCCTTTCCATGATGATGAGGAGCCTGTATCTCTTTTGTGCACTCAAGTGAAATCAAATAGAAAATCTATCTTAGCCAACGGGAAAATCAATTATTTACAGGGTGCTATATGCATATATCCCGAATTGAATTTTTCTCACCTGATTAGTGAGTTTAATTGCATTCATTTTTGAAAGCCTAAGAACCTGATCTCCAGTTTGTACGGTACTTACACACAGGAATTAGACAAATTGCTTCATACTTAATGTTAAGAGAAATTTTTGCATGGTTCATGGATCTTTGACAGGTAGGAAATTTATGTCAATATCTGTGAGCATGCCTGCATCAGACTGTTTGCCACATTTACTCTTTATATAGTATTTGATGTATTTTTCTATATGAATTTACTTGACTTTTGATGTGAATTCTCCTGTCTGCACTGAAAAATGTTCCAGTTTCTTGTGTTTTGTTCACTAGTGTTTCATGACTAATGTTCACACGCATGCACCTGTACTTCACAGCAGTCCTCTGGTGCTTTCCCATTCTCTGCTACCTTCCTGCTTGGTTAACTATGTGCATCTCAATGATTCTTCTACTTTTCCGTGCCTGGGGTGCTGTTTCATCATCCAGGATTGTGGAGGACAACGATAAAGAGGCTGAGGTGAGGTATGCCCTTGTTACTGACAAGGACCTCCTCCTGAAAAAACAGGATTTCCTATTAACACAGTGACTCTTCCAAATGTTGAGGACATCTGTGTAGAATTTTGTGGATGAGTGAGTCTTGAGCCTTCTGAACAACCAGAGGAATGTTCTGTTTCAGTGCAGAAGATGGACAGCATGGCAGAACTGTACAGCAATAAGAGACACAAGTAGGCATTTCTCATCCAGCAAGAATCTGGAGGAGTTCTCCTGGTTTAGCATTTTTGCATATCTCTTCAGTCTGCATTGTCTTGTGAACAATCCCTTCTAAGGACATTAAATCCAAAGTTTAATATCCAGCATTGTACAGGCTGCCTGCAGACATGAAGGCAGTGATTACTGACCTGGTCCCATCAATTCCACTCTTCCCTTGCCTTAGACTCAAGGCCTGGGGCTGCTTCATTGTTTGAGTGCTAAACATGTTCCACTGCACAATGTAAAGCCAGATGCTGTGGTCCACTGATCCAGACCATGACTTCACACAACCAGTAGCATTACAGGTTCCTTGCAGCAAGAGTCATAATTTGGCACTGCGAAAGCTCAGTTTATTGTCTTGTGCAAACTGATGGAACCAGAGTAAGGAAAAGCTAACACCCAGAGCTAAGGCTTTTTTTTTCCTTTCCATTTTTTACAACTAATATAAACAAAGTGCCAAGATATTCCAGGTGAGGTTTGTTATTATCTGCTAACTACTGGCCTAATAAAAAGGGGTAAGAAAAAGAAGATGGGCCAGAAATCTATCAAATTCATGGAATAAAGTAAAACCAGATGATATCTTGTTCAGCAGGAAAGAAAGAAAGTTAAGCATCTATCTGATGACTTGCTTTCACATCGGGCAGCACTGTTCTGCTGTGAGCGAGCATTTACCTGCTCCACAATAATAACCAAAGAGCAGAGGCAGCCAGAGGCAGCTCATGGAGTTGGTGAAGAGACAAATGATTTTGCACAAGTGCACTTTATTACTGTTGGTTTCTCAGATACCACAGTAGCCTCAGGCAATGCAATGATCCAGACATATACGTGAGTCATTGAGAATACTGCCTGCTCAGAGGAGAAACTTTCTACGCAGCACCTTCTTCTGTGTTCCTCCAGTACCCTTCAGGGCAGACAGGGGTGCTGGTGATGGGACATGACCTTCTGTTTGAAAGTGAGGTTTTGAGCATACTGCTCCACTCATCAAGAGAGACTGGTAGAAAGCTTCATCCTCCCCACATCTTCTATCTTTTCCAGTGGTTATAAACCTTACACATCAGATGGTGGCAAGCGGATTTTATTTGTTTGATAAGAACAGATTTGTTAACAACTGATTTGATTCTTGTAAGGCAAAGCACCCCAGGCTGAGAGCGCAATGAATGGCTTACAAAACCATTTGCCTTCATGCACATCAGCAAAATCCAGTGTATACAGTGGGTCTCTCCTGTCAAAGCAGTGTATTTAAGATATGTTATTCTGTGAAAAATAATTCTCTTTTCCATTAAAGCATAATTCCCATGCTTAAAATATATGGTGAACAAAGTTTCTTTGTTTTCATGTTCCATGTAGTCAGAGTCTCTGAATCTGTTGTCCTTGCCAGTTGCCATCTGGGAACACCTCTTGTTCTTTGCCTCCATGAGAAATGCTTTCCTTTGTTCTCATCAAGTAGAGTTAATTGAAACCAGAGTAAGCAAGCAAGCACTCACAAGGGAGGCAGTGTTCAAAGTAATCCACTTAAGCACTGTCTTTTCCTGCTCAGTCCCTTAAATGCACACTCTACTGTCAACCTGTTGCTCCTCAGGAAAAACTAATACATCTTACTGTGCAGGACTCTTGCTTCAGGGGCAAGGGGAATGGAAGGTGAGTTGTTTTTTTTCCAAAACCATGGCAAAGATTTAAACACTGTGAGTATCCTCTGTGATTTTGGATCAATGTCTCGTTTTCTTCTATGTGTACATGAGTTTGTGACTCTGGTGGTGGAGAAGCTACTGTACTGAGCAATCAGGCCATCAAAAAAGAGATGCATCTCTTTAACCACATTTCTTTAGTACATTTCATACCGGTGCAGCAGGCGAAGTCTAGGCACATGGGTGTCATTAATACATCAGTATCACATGGGAATAAGCAGGTAAAGCCACCAAGACTCTCCTATGCCTTCTATGTTTTACAGCTCATGGTGTTATGCTGTTGCTATAGCCATGAGACTGGCATGGCAGACATCCTAATTAAGAACAGAGATCATCTTAGCACTTATATATTTATTGTCTCCACTAAGCATGACAGATCTGCAACAGAGTGCTTTCCCAGCATGGTCTGCTGTTTTCCTGTGCTCAGAAAATGAAATTATTTCAGAAACAGTTCATTCCTGGTGAGTAAGTTCTCATCTTCCTAGTACCATTGTAACCAGGGTGATGGAATCAGTTAACCATGATCATGAACAATGCTGTTATGTCCCTTGTACAGCCCTATCCATCTGGACATCAGGTTTGGGAACAGAGAGTCTAGTCTCTAGGTAACCATTAATGTTAACAAAAGAATAGGTAATGTGTTTCTGTCAAGAAAGAATGATGGAGTGTGGTTTTGTGAAGCGAACTGAAGAAACTGACCAGGATTGCCCAGATTGCGAGGTAAAAGGTAATTCTGACTGGCGGAGATCGCGACCACCGACTCACTGACCCCCTACTCAAGTAATACCACCTACTCAAAAAGGAAGAATGGAAGAGTGTGACTGAGTGTGGGCAATAATCTACATAGGAAGCAAGAAAGTTTACACCAGTGGCCAAAGAGAGTAATATTGAATACGCATGAATAAAATAAATATGTATATTTTTGATCTATACAAACCGCATGGAAAAAGTATGAGGTATGCATGTTCAGTGGAATTATCCCCCGTGCATCCAGCGCTCTAATAAAGAATGCCTGCCTTTTAACACTCCATTGGTGTTATGAGGTTTATTCCCGGATTTTCGGTGACACCATCAGCTCATTTGAGCTGTTAAATGACCTGTCAAAATGGTGTGTGCTTTCTATAGACAAATCCATTCAGTGTGAACATCTCAGCCTCTTTGTATGAGACACTCCTAGGGGCATGGCAGACAGAAGAATGCCTTCATGCTAGCTGATAGCAGCTTGAAAATTTTGGTACATTGAAAGGAGATGAACCAGTGGAAACGTGTAGTTTGACTACAAGTCCTGCAATTCTGGCTGATTCCAGCTGGCTCTGCTATATCATCACAACACACCACAAGAGAGGATCCAGAACACAGACAGCTAGCTCACCATCTGGAAAAAGCCCCATAGGATTCCTGCCCAGAATGCTATGTGCTTACTTTGAAATAGGCCCCTGCTGTCTTTACGCCATTGTTGTAGAAATTAAGAAGGAAACAGCTGGCCACGTGGACACAGTTATTGCAGAATATAATTTCTGCAATAGGGTAGCAAAAAAGGTCACTGAAATTGTCCATGTGAAATGAGCTCTCCATAAGCACGTGATTTTGTCAGCTTGCAACATTTATTTTGGAGGTGGAGCTCAATTGCTTTTGCTGTTGTCTTTTGCCTTCTTACTAAGTTAAACCTCAGCAGCAACATCAAGAAAAAAATCTTGCACTGCTTACAGGGATAATAATGGAAGATAATCATAATATGCTAAACTTTTTGATGATTATGCATTCAAATAGCATTACAGAGAACTGTTGCTCAGGACAAACTAGTTTTTCCTGTCTGAGCTCCCCAATACATAGAAATTAAACAAAGTTAATCAACCTGTCAAGATAAAGCAAGCTATAAAAGGAAATTTTCTTTTCTAGTGGAAATTTCAGAGTATTTTAGAGAAGAGCTTCTTTCAGCTCTGTGCTTTGAAGGAAAAGTCAAAGTACAGTAGGAAGGAGAAAATGTTGAACTCTTTAGAAAAGTGGCTTAACCCTAAATAATGCTTAAGTATGAGGAAATTGAAGCAGGCAAATATGTACAGATGGCTTATTGTTTATGTGGATTTGGATATCACTTTTGCTACCAGAAGTAAAGATTAATAGATTTGGATCTTATTCAAGGCCTGTGTCTGTCTGCTTTCACCGTCACGCATCCCTGAAGACTTGGAACTGTAAATCAGACTGCCCATGAAAGGGAACTCTGTGAAGGGTTATGCTAAGGCACTGGGGAGTCTGTGGCTGGTGTACTAATCACAGTGTCTAAACTCAGGGACCACAGGCTTTCAGCCCTCAGAAAGGGGTGATTAGGCACCAAAATCAGAGTGAAGAACAGAATGATCATTTTACTATTCTCAGCAACCTCAAGCATGTCCAAAAGAGGTGACTTGACCAGTTTCCTGAGGACACACATTTGCATAAGCCCCGTTTTAACTCAGGATCGGCCCCTTTAATTTTTTCCTTCAATATCCTTAACAAATTGAAAAAGCTGCTCACAAATATGTAAATGTGTTGTCAGATTTGCATTACCTGAGACAGGGAGTTTCTGGTTGAACAATAAGATAATAGCTTTTGATCAGTACTCAGTAAATCTCTGCCTAAGGAGAAGGAGTTGGATTTTTTCTAATAGACTTCAGTTTGGCTCTAGGATTGGTTTAGATCCGTACTGCTACAAAAAGACAGGCCTGTCTAATTGCTATAGAAGACATTTCAAATACTCATGAATGAATACACAGCAGATTTGAGAAACAGCCATACATTGAAGTCTGTATACCATAAGTGGTGCCTGGATGATTTGCATCTTCCCACTAAATATGAAAGTAACTCATACATATGCAGGTATTTATATTTATATTTATATGCGGAAGTATGCATTGAAAAAGGCATTTCTTTCCTCAACAGATGCATGTGTTTATGTTGTGCAGGCAATGCAAGTATCATGCTTCTAACATTAGGAGTGTACAATGCATGCACCATTTCTCCAGCCTCATTTTTTTAGCCTGGTTTCTTAACCATCCCTAATGTCTCTCTTACAGTTCATCTGACACTCCACTAACAGCTTTTGAATCCATTGGTTGATTTCAAGCACATTTCTTGAAAGGATGGAAGTTACATTCATCTTCATTTCTTGAAAATCAATGGATTAGTGCTGCCATCACCTAGAGGAAGGTTGCAGGGAAATACTTGTTTGTATTTGAATGCGTTACAGCAGGCATTAGTTTCTGCATAAGCAGGCATTAGAGAAGGTGAGAAAGAGAGAAAGTACTAGGGAAAATGAATGAGGTGCTTTAAGGTAAATATGAGAGCAAAGAGTGATTTTGTGAAAGGGTCAGGGAGTCAGGGTTATTACAGGGTAGCATAGCATACTGCATACTGCAACTAGCATTTATTAGTTCTTCCGTTCATTAAACAATTTTTTTTAAAAAGCTGAAGGCAGAATAGATAGGTCTGGATTAAATTCTGTAGTAAATGTTCTGTGTTGCATTTTATACAAAGCAAGCCTCTTAGACAACTTAAGCTTTTTCAATTAGAGTAATATACCAGCTCTCTATTAGTGCTGTGGGAATACATCCGGCAGACAGGAAATAATTTCTATGAGAAATGGTTAGTACTTCAGCTTGATTGAGGATAGCACCGTCAGGGTCAACTTTCTGTTCCATGGCCTGCTGTCCTGACTATCATTTTCATTCTACTCACATGGAAGTGAGAAGTATCTTGAAACTGTAAAATTCTGTGAGAAATAATTAACTCCAAAATTCCTCCTGGAATGGCTAGACAGATTTCTCATGATGCAAGGTGCTGGCAAAAATCTAGATGCATTGCTTCATGTCCATGTACTCTTGTGAAAGCTCTAAATCTGGCCTGAAATCAAGTATTTTTATCTGAGTGAGCAAAGCATCCTTTACCAGTCAGACTTTACATCTTTGTATTCTGCTCTGGCTCTCTTGATGAAATTGCAGGAGTTCTCACCACACTGAGATAAAGCAGTATGAGGAAAAAGAAATTGCAGGAGACTTTGCAGGTCATATAGATATTCCAGCAATGCAAATCAAGTCAGCAGTAGTCCTACAGTATTTGAGTCTCCAAATACAGCTCTGCAGAGCTGTGCAAAGTCACAAACGAGTGGGAGCAGTAGGAAGCTGACAGTAATCTGCCCTGGACAGAGTTACAGTTGTGGTCATTGTCAGGCTTATACTGTGGTGGTTACAGTGTAGAAGTATCTCTCTCATGAAAGTTGTTAAAGGTGTGTACAGCCTGCAATTTTCATTTTGTTGTTCTTCGTGTTAGGTGTGCAATGTACCATGCAGCATTAACCTAGACCCACTGTGGTGTTTTAGCAGAGGAAAAAAGTCTAAAGAGCCAATTTTTCAACTGGGTCATGGCCCATTTTCACAGATTGACTATGTAATGGGTTCTAATTTGTGTCTCAAATGTACCCAAGGTAGAGGAATATCTGACAGAAATATTCTAGAAACCCATCATAGAAAATGCTGTTTTTTCAGAGGCACATAACTGCATTAATTCGAATAGGAATCTGGCACTAATATAGGCATTGTGGTTTCTGTTTATATATGAATCCTTTGTTTCAGGACACAAAATAATCACTGGCTAACACAGACTGGGAAAAATTCCTCCTCTGGGAAGGCTTTACCTATGAGATTTTTCTTAACTTTCTTTAAACTATCTGATCCCTGCAGAACACAGGGTAAATGCTATGAACTAAAAAGATTCCTTGGAACATTGATTTCTTTCTCACTATTATTATTCTCACGAGTAACGCATACATTTCTCACTATTGATGATAAAAGTCAGAATGTCCCTCAACAAGAAAAGTCAGCCTCTGCTGTTCCTTTTCCCAGCTATACTTATAGAACTCTGATATTAACCCAGCATCCACACCCATGCTTAAAAATGAAACCTTGTTTCAAGTCAGTTGAGTGACCATGCTGACTTGGCTGTAATTACTCATACTGCCTTATATAAGGGAAGAAATGAAACCCCAGACAAATTAACGTGCCTTAGTTTTGTCTTTGACGCTGAATACCAGTGGTCAGACAGTTTGGCTGGCATGTTTTCCTCACCTTTAAAAATGCTAAATACCACCTCCTTTAAAAGTTTTCCTCTTTTCTTTTCCTCCACCCAATTTGAAGATTTACTCACACTAGCTGGTAGAGTGAATTTTCTTTCCATTGCAAGGAGGGAAACAACTAAACAAGGGTCTTTCTGTCCACTTGTCAGAAAACATTCAACAGAGAACTCTCACCAGAGACCAGACCCAGCAACTGTCCAGGACAGCTGCAGAAAACTGAAGAAGCAACTGAAATTTGCAGGCCAGGTTATGGTCTCCATGTCAGCAACATAAATCCTAAAAATTGTTTCAACTGGTAATACTTAGCGGTTTCATAAGCTCTATGCCTTCCAGAAGTGCTGAGTCCTTTTAGCACGCAGTCCACAGGCCAGGAAAGCCCATGAGGCTCTTGCTTCTCTGACTGCAGCAGTACTGTTCCTGTAACTAAAGGCTGGTCATCAGACTGCAGGTTCCTAGACGTGCCTCATTAAGTAAATCAAAACAAAAGTGACAATTCCTCTCACAAGCCACATTTACTCCCAGTCAGCTCCAACAATTTCATGGAGGGAATGTCCACAAAAACAGCATTTGGCACTAAGCAAAAATCACTTAATAATATGTGTGGGCTTTTTCTTAATTAAAGGAGATAATTTAGTTAACAAGTACCAAATGTTTTGCAGCATTGGTTTATTTGTATCAATTCAGTTTTAAAAGTCTCTGTTAGAAACTTCAGATAAATCAAGTATTTCTCAACTACAGGAGGCTCTAATTTATCTGCAGGTTAATGTGGCTAGATACTATTAGCTTCACTTGTGCTTATGTGCTTCACAGAGTAGTCCTACGGGAAAACTCACTGTTGGGTACCTTTCCTGTCTTCTCTTCCATCTCTGTTGGACCAGCTACAACGCAAGTGGGGGGTTTTATCTGTGAGTTCAAAAAAGGTGCTTCTCCTTTTTTTTTTTTTTTTTTGATGTGAGTTTTGGACCTTTTCAGACCAGAAAAGAACATCAGAAAATAACTCTTGTAAACAAGAAGTGGTTAAGTATTTTGCTTGGAGACAGAGTTCCTACGTCTTTGGGAACAATGTTACTTGAAACGTTTGTTATCACTTCCTCTTTTAAACAGTTAAATAAAGGGACCTTAAACCAAAGGTTCACAGTGATATTAGCAAAAGGTTAAGATAATATTTTTAGATTTTTTTTCATCAATGATTTCAAAGGGGAAAAGCAGCGTAATTTAATTTTAATTGCTGGTCCCATTTCCACAGAATGGTGTGCATTGATAAAACAGATATAATCGCACCCTCTCTGAACACTCTTACATACTATAGTTGTGGACAGGGCAAACGAACCAGAACAGAATAGGAGGAAGTATGGGTTATATGAAAACACTGAAAACTTATGTGTAAATACTTTATCAGAAATGTGCTTTTGTACAATGCTGTTTGAATCATTTGGCAGTCAGTCCTCCAGAGGCTAATTTCATAGTCGCTCTCGGTCCCTCATGGTCCCAGTGAGACCACACTGCAGGTGTGCTGGAGCTCTGCAAGGAAGTGAAGGGATCAGCTGCCCCAGCAAATTGCCCCCATCTTCTCTCACCTTGGGCAGCAACAGAGGCACACTGGAGGATCTTGTAGGGCTTCAAGTTGTTTCCACTTGCAGCAGGCTCCCTCTGGGCCATTTGTTAGGTAGGGATTGTTAGAGTACAGCAAAGCTTTGCCCATCTGCTTTATGTCCTGATGTACATCTTACTCTGCAAATGCAAGACTCATCTTTGTGCTGAACGGGCCTGCTGGAATGATGTCTGAAATCACTTGCAATGTTCTCTTGGCATTCAGGAATGGGTCAAGTTTTGGTGTGTCTTTCAAAAAACCAATTTGTATCTGTGGCTTTAATAGTACAAAGGAAAGGTTATAAAGGATGGAGAGATGAGAAAGTAAATGTGTGAAAGCATCAGAGGGGAAGACTGGAAGCCACTGATGTGAAAAAAAATAAAAGATCCAAGCCAAGTAATCCAGGCAGCCAAAAAAGCTATAATCCTGGGGCAAAGTGTAAAGTAATTTACTGAGCTACTTTTTCATAGTACTGGAAATTCCTGAATAATCTCTAGCTCAAAAAAAGAAGCTCATTCTTTTTCCCTTGATAAAATGGGATCATTTTAGATGTTTAAAGGAAGAATAGGATTAAATGATATTGTAATATACAGCCCAACTCCTGCTTTTTCTTTATTAGTGATTAATTGAATTAGCTGAAAACATCTGCATCAAGAGTAACAGATTCAGACCAAAATGAAACGAAAACAGTTTGTTTTCCCAGCAAAAACTCAAATAAAAAACTCCAAAACATTTTAGGATATCTGAACTCTACCGCTTAACACAAAATTAAATGTTTCATTTGACAATTATTTGCTTTTTTCACCCTTTTCAGCTGGAAGTATTTTGTCCAGCTGCACAGCTGATATAGGCATTTGACCTAGAGGGCAAGCAGTACATTCAGAAATAAATCCAAGAAAAAAGCCAGGAACAAATGCTGAAATATTTCCTGTCCCTTCTATTTTTCTGCAGCTCAGATAACAAACCCAAAGCTTTAGGAGTTCTACCTTGAAATCCAGATAGAAAGCTATCTGGTACAAGGACCTAACCTGACATCTTCTTCAATGTTTCAAACAACTGGTACTGCAAGAGTGACAAAGAAAAACAAGCATTTGAATATGCCTTTAAAAAAATCTCATAACGGATCTGTTCTCATAAGTGAATGAATTAGGATATAGAACTGGCCTGAAAAATTCCTTATGGGTTTACAAGTTGCAGCAAGTCTCTGGGGAGTTAGATTCTGAGCTATAAACCTGCCAAAGTACACAGATCTATGTGGTGTAGACAACATTTGGGAGCTAACAACTTTCCACAACAAAGACACCTCTGATACTGAAAAACAGACCTCTCTGGTTTTCTGTCTCTTGTGTTAAATCACACTTAAATGTAAGGTAATAATGATACTGTTAGGAAGAAGGAAAATTCCAGATAAGTGTAGAAGAACAAAAATAAGTGTAATTTTTCATAATTTAACAAACTTAGGAGGGTTTCTTCCTTGTTTCCTTTGATTTGCAGACTCCTGTAGAAATGATTTAATGTTCACTGGTGTTTTAGATATGTTTTGCAAAAGTATTTATCCTTCCCTTTCCTTGTCCTTTTCCTCTGTTTATTTCAATGCCAAATGAAAAATAATGACTCCAACTTATACTACCAATCAAAACTGTTATTGTGAAATGGGCCTGGGACAGCACGCTTGATCGCCTGCTCAGTGCATGGATTTATATTGGCTAGCACTAGGCCAATAGAGATGATAAATGCTGAACCCAGATTTGATTCCTTCCATTGGTAGAGACTTTCAGATTTTTCTCTCTCCCACTCGCTCTCACAGTCACCCTGAATTTAGTCTTCCATTTGAGTGAAATCTCAGAATCAGAAATATCTTTTGGACCCCTCCACCCCTCTGTCAAATGTAGTTGAAATTAGCCAGCTGTTTCAAAACTTGCCACCAATGGACAAACTATTGGAGTGCATAATCCCATTCCTTTAGTAAACCAAGCAAGCACAGGGGAAGGCATAATGAGGGTCTTAACTACAGAAACCCTTCCTTTAAGTTTTACCTTGCTACAAAACTCTTGCTTGAACCTTTTAGTGTTTTTCCATAAAAAATGGTGAAAGTAAAAATACTTAATATGTTTAGCTTACCATTAAGTAATTTTTTTTTGTTACATGCTTGAAAACAGAGCTGTTCAATAGAAAAAGTAAAAGGACTATTTTCCTTGTAGAAAATATTGATTCTTTTAAAAAAAAAGACTGACAGAAAATAATTTTTTTAGTTCAAGAATATATAACAGTCTCTCAAAGGTTTTGAAGGAAAGGGTATTACAAGCAGGGCTCAACAGTCTTCTCTTTTCACAGAGTGGATGAACCTTTTTCAGCTAACCTCACATATAACACTTTTCACATGTGACCATCAAATCGGGAGTAAGAATGGGAACAAACAGAAAATATATCAAGAAGTTTCAGAACTTGGCATAGGCATTGAAAACTCTTTCACCCTTGAATGTATTTTGCTTTGATATTATTACGTACGAGTGTTGGTGAGAAATCTTGCGGATGTGTCGTAAGTATTAAATTCACTGGTGGGACAGTGGAAATAATCCTACCAAATTTATTATGGTAGTTCATGTCTTGAACAATTTCTAAAGCTTGTCCTTTTCTCTAGGAGTTTTGTTCTACTTTTCTGAATATTACAAACCCTGAAGAGGCACGTGCAAAGAAGAATAGTCAGGGAAGAGAAAAGAGCCCTCATTTCCATTAAAAACTACTGCTTCTCTACTATTAATTTTCTCTCCAAACACTGGAGAGAAATGTGTATGTCTACAGAGGAGGCATTTTTATGGCGTACAGAGCATTTAGCCCTGACTCTTTGAAAATAACACATAGATATACAACCTAGCTCCGTTTCCACTACATAGTTAATGCATGCTTTTAGTACTTCCAATATATGTATGGCACAATATAAGAGAAGACAATATGTTGTCCATGGGAACGCATTGATACAATTTGAGGAGATTTATTAAATTGCAGTTAATGCAGTATTTAGCTAATGTAACTTTACCTCCATGATTTTTAAACTGTGACCACAATAGGGAAAAAATTGTGCTGTAAGCAGGACAAGAATTATAGCTTGCAAAACTGCCCAGCTTCCTACCTCCCACCTAGGACACTAACCTTCTTGGGACCTGTGAATTAATTCAGCTAGCTCTGCAACCACAAGGGAGCCTAAGAAACATATGAAACGCAGAGCACTGGAGCACTGTAAATGTAACATCAATATGTGGGCATTTAAAATTACCCAAGCTGCAGACCTGAGAGGTGATGTTTTTGATTGAAAGCCCTGCTTCACATTGCATTTTGAATACAGGTGTTAGTCAAGCAACAGCTTCAGGTTGTTACATCCATGGGGCTGGCAGGGCTTCTGGAATTCCAGGAGATACCCGAGTCAATTCTAACCAGCAAAGAGGAAATTAATTACAATCGTTCTTGGCTTTCCAATGGAAGGAGCTCTTGTGTTTCTACACCAGTATTTAAATTTGTTAGAAATAATTTGTTTTATTTTTTTTAGTATTTCAAACTTTCCTATACAGTTGTCTTGCTGTATGCCGTGTTTTCCCCATATGTTCATTTGTAAAACTACTAGTGAGAAGAAACCAGTTACCAAATAAAGGATGTAATAAGCACATTTTTCGTGTAGTAACTAAGGATTTGGGGGTTGAAGAGCATTTGGGGAATGACCCTTTTTTTAATACTTCTGTTTTCCAAATGATTAGTAATTTTTGGATGTATTGTTTATTTGTGGGCCTGCCTGAGACAATCTAAAGTAGATTTGATTTTCTTAGAGGAATGCTTTGCCACTGTAAAAGTCTAATTACATCCAAGTACCTCAAACCAGGCACCCTCTGAAAGGAAAGATTTAAAACCACCAGCGCTTTTTTAAAGCCTTGACTGCTGCACGTGGAGGCATTCTAACCCAACCAGCCTACTCCATTCTGACACAAGTCAGTTATGGGGTTTGCCTCATGGCCAGGTTCAATATTTGGTGAAATCAACAATAGAAAGGCTAGGGCTGCATCAGATGCCTGATCTGTTACGGGACGAACTGACTTACATGAAGTTTCAGTTGAAGAACTTACTCTACAAGGAAAATTGAGCTGGCATTCAGCCAGAACATCAAAACATTCTTTGAGAGACAGCACTGCTCACTGTCAATGCTGCACACTGGGGTGGTTAATGTTTGCATGGGACTTTGCTACCTTTGTGAAGCCTTATGTAAGATGTAGTTGCTATCAATATTTTAAGATCTTCTCCCGTGATGCAGCTCTCTCTGGTGCCTAAATTCAGGACTGTAGGTCTACAGATAACACGGACAGATTCAAATTTCACAGGCCTGCAGGAATAGCAAGAAATGTGCTGGCATCATGGGATACATACGGGTGTGTCTTTGCCTCCTCCCTTTACAATGGTACTATCCTGTTAACATTAGTCTGCCAAGTTAGGTACACTATGTTCTAGCAGAACACAGCCTCCTAATAATGTTTGTTTGACAGCCAGTAAACTTTATTTTCAACAGGTGGTCTGTACGAGATTGAAAGCTGCAATATTGCAATTGGATTTTGATAATTCTTTCAGTCTGGGAGGTTAGGCTTCGAGAAATCAGAGAGAAGTCAGTTACTTCTACCAGAAAAAAACCAACCAAACCCACCTTCAAAATGTCCTAAGGAAATTGTGTTATCTTTTATGAAAAAAATAATAACGATGCTGTGTGGCATTTGCTAATGGACAGGTGACATAACCAATGTCCTCCGAAGGAATGCAGTTGTTTGTGGTTATTTACTTTTCTTCTGCGAGCCAGAAATAAAATCAGAGCCCCATAGGATTAGACAAAGGTACTTTCTCCCTCAGTAGCAGTAAAATGACACTAAGAGCAAGTCAGTGACAGAGGAGCAGAATGCAGCGCTTCTCCTCGGCACAGCCTGGTGGACCCAAAGGAAAGGCCTCTGGGCCAGATTTGTTGCCTCAGGCTGCTTGCTTGGCTGAGGCTTTTTCTCCAGGCAAGGACAATCCAGGTAGACTCTTTAAATCAAGACAACAACAATTTAAAATTAGCTTTAAAGAAAGAGAAAGTAAGCACTTAGGAAAACTGGCACGCAGAGGGAAGGAAGGAGGTTAAGTGTGGAGCAGAGGGACTAGGGAGGACGATGGAGGAACAAAGGGAAAAAATTACAGAGTGAAAACAAGTGATGAAAGGAGGGACTATCGAAAGGACTGACAACATATAGGGATGAAATAAAACATGATCTCTTATGCAGATGCTCACGATTAGGAAAGGTTATTTCTCCTTCATTTTTATTTCCTTGGCAGAAAAGGGGGAATTGTAGGGAGGAGGAAATTAAGTGTTTGGTGCCGGTGCCGATGGAAACTTGTTTCAGCTGCAGCTCAGGCAGGGGAACAATTCTGGCTGGTCAGACCAGGTGAGGGCTTACAGAGCAGTGGTATCTGTGCTGGAGGCAGAAGCCCTTAATAACTGTATTAATTTGTCAGGCCTTGACTAAGGAAAGTAATGTTAATGAGGCTTTAACATACTTGCCACTGACATGTGACATGCATCTATAAATATTCAAGGAATGATTGGATCACTTAACCACTCTTTCTTTGTTTCAGCCTCAGTTTCCATCCCAAACTGAACTGGAAAATTTTTTTATGGACTTTGGCTTGTCTCAGTCAAATTATCCCCCCCTCCCCGTCCCTCTTTCTATACCTCCTTTACCGTCTACTTCTTCTGAATCACTCTTTCGAGCTGTGTCCAGGCTGCTTTCAGCTCTGGCGCTGAACTGCAGCTTGTCACTAACGGCATCCTGGCATCTACATACCAGGGATTTGGAGGTGGAAATGACCACTAGATAAATCACCTGATCCTCCCTCTAGTCAGTGTGTTCCTGCAGCGCACTCCCAAGGGCTTGGGGTTTTAATGCTTTGAGAAACAGAAATTCCACCCCCACCCCCTTTGGGAGGGGTGTCTGAGGGCTAATAGATCACACTCTTATGCAATTTTTCCTGATACATAGCCTACATTTTCCTTTGTTTGATGTCTTTACTCCGTTATTCCTATTTATAACCGGTGCTGGGCAAATCCCAGGTGGTTCTGAGGTTTATTTCTGTTTAAGAAGGCATGCAAAAATGCAGAGACTAGTCCACATTCTTTAAACCTTTTGGTGACTTCCTGACAGGCTCCGTTATTTCTTCCCTAAAACCGCCCAGGACCCAGTAGAAAGCCTCATTTCTCTCTATCCCAGGAGGGTAGGAGGTTGGATACTGGCCAGTCCTCTGCTCTGGTAAATCTCTTCTCGGAACAGACACTAAAGCCCTGATCTCCTCTATCTATAATATGCCTTTTTCTAGTCATTACCCAGTAGCCTAATTCCTTCAGTTTTATTTCCTGTACTCATCAAGCTGTTGCCATGCTTTTTGTTCTCCCTGACCTCGTTGAGGCGGTTTATCAATACCTTTCATTGGACCTGTTTCTTTGATGCCTGAGCATGAAAGGTACTGAAGTATTTTTTCCTAAGAAAGGTAAGTGTTTCTTAGGCTGTTATTCCAGTTGATATCCCATGAAACACTGCAGTAATCAAATGGGAGAAAGTGGGATCCCTTCCTTTGTTCCGAAGAGATATTACATGAAAGGATTCAATCAGGGGCTGTAAATTCTTCCTTTAGTCCCTCCATCCTTCACATGGAGCCAACTACTGCAGAGGTCTCAGCATACTCTACACTTTAAGGCTGCCCAACCAATAGTTCAACATAACCATAACTGCCAATCCTTTTCAGCAGGGCATATCATACATGTCTGCAAGTTCAATGACAGTGCTGTCAGGATTTTTTCAGTATCCAAAATTTTTCATTATGAGAGCAGCTTTCTCCTTTTTCAGATGTCAGAGGCATTAGTCCAGTCCTCGATTCAGGCATCTAATTTGGGCGGGACACACAAGTCACACTCAGAGGGACTGTTCCTAATACTCTCCCTTTAATAAATGCTACTTACCAGGGCTGTAACAAGCCCCAGATCATATCTTTCTTCTGTTCAGTTTGAAGAGGGATTTAAATCCACAACCCATGTTGCTGTCAGAACGGCCCTTGTGCTATAGTGTATAGTCTGTCTTCTCACTCTTTCCCTTTGAAGGCTAAATAACAATAGAAAAATTGTTCTGCTGCAGCAAAAGAAATAAGAAGTGAAAAATGCCTGCTGCAGTCTGGTAGTCTACTCTTTTAGATTATGTGAAAATTTATTTTAAATACCCTTACTTGAGGCGTTTTCATTTTTTTATACAACAGTAAATGAGTTCAGCAAGACACTGGTTCACGAACAGCATTCATGTTTAGGTTATTCTCTTAGGAGGCAGAAAACTGCAGTTCTACCCCTGATCCAAATCCAGGACACTGGTTTTCCCCCAGTCATGCCACTGCTACTCCAACACTAGGCAATCGGTAGGAGGCAGAGGCACAAGGACCGCTTCTTCTGTACGTTTTGTATGGTTTAAGTGTGCTACTAGCCTGCTAGACCCCAAGGAGAAATAACCAGTTGTGAAGCTTGCTGGCTCACAGCACAGTAGCGGTTGGTCTTTGCTGATTGTTCACATGGTGAGTGCTAGAAATAGAGTAGGCTGGGGAAACTGCCTTGGTACTGTGGAAATACAGGTGGGAGAAAGGGGCTTCCATAGACATGAGCTTCCCACGTTCCCTTGTGTCCTGGACAAACATAAATCCATGGTTCCAATTTTTGACATCAGCTAGTTTCTAAACTATATATCTATACATCTCTAAAATTTGAAAGCCGGGGTTTGTTGTGTGAGTTGAATTGCAGTATCAAGAAGTAATAAACACTGATAATTAGCCATTGCACTGCCAGAAGAAATAGCTGGACAGTGTAATTACAGAAGGGGAAATATGAATTTTTTGTTCTGAGGCAGAGGACTGAAGACCATCAAACCAACCCTAAGATGACTCAGGGAAATTTACCAAGAGTAGCATATATACACAGGGAGGCCCTTTTTGGCATTACAGACTGTAAATTATGGTTATTCCCAGGAGGCAGTTCTGTCAGTTGTACAATTACTTTTTAGTGGCAGTACTCTTTCAACGCAAGAAAACATTGGCTGAGGTTCAAGACCAAGATTTGGCTCAAATGCCACCATAATTTTTCAGAAATGTAATGAATGTTCTTCATGAAATAGTTTCCTAAGAAAGCCACAAAAATGTGTTCAGCGAGGTTACAGCGTATCTAGAATGGTATCCAAAACTTGCTGCCACTGAAGATCAATTGCCATAAGTAATTTCACCAAATGAAATTTTTACCTGTTGGACTGGCTGATACTCTGACAAAAAGATACCCGACACATTTGGATGAACTGTTTCATAGATATTGATGTATGTTTACACATACATAATTAATCACAAATATCTCAAGCATTCATTTTGAAGGATAAGCTACTAAAAAAAGAATAAAAAATCCAGTGACAGTGGAAGAAAGTCCTGCCACTGTGAAGGTAATGACATGTTGGACATGCACTAATAGCCTGAGGGTCATACACAGAACATAAATTCAGTCAATAATCTCTCACGCCATATTCCCAAGCCTGAGTGAAAATTTTATTTTATTGAAGCTGATGAGACTTTTTTCCACCACTATCAATGAAGGCAAGATGTCGTCAGATTCTCCTGCTGTCTTCCCTGACAAAAGTATCCCTATAATATAGCAGCAGTAAAGCATGTATCGTTACTGATCTCAGTTCTAGCAAACTCAGAATATTAGCAAACATTAGTAAACTAATCTTTAGTTTATCTTAACTAGAATCTTCAGCTGATAGAAGAGACTGAGATGAGTCATGCAAAATGTGCACTTGTGAAAAGATCACAAAACACCTTTAGTGATTACTGCAGTTATCAGGAACAAAACGCACTACTTGTACAATTTTTTTTCTACAATGCTTTATACAGAAATACTGGAAAATCATAAAGTACTTCCAGAGAATTCCTGCTTGCAATCATATGAAGACATAAGACCGTAACCATCCAGCAAAAGCAGAAGGAATAGATAGTACCTTCTATCTGTACAATACTACTACAACTAGAAGTGTATCTCTGAGGAGACAGATTTAAAACCATCTCAATTCTAACATACATTGGGACTATCTTCTACATTTGGAAAGTTAATATTTTTGCACCTTTATTCAGACGAACAAATTGTTTGCATTAATTTCCTTATCGGCACTATTGAGTTAATTAAATTTAGTGACAAATTCAGAGATTTTCCAGTGAAAGGCATTGCAGCTAGGAAAGTAGTTCACCCTCCCCTATCTGGACAGGCCTTTCCAAGCCTCTGTTTTTACTCTTTATTTTTTTCTTTCCTACGCTGCAAAAAGCTTTTAGGTCCATAGTTAATGCAGAGGATGTTTCCATCTCTCTATCAGCTCTCCAATCAATTCTTGGTACGTGTAGTTTTGATACGATTGTGATCAGATATTTCTTCCTCACGCTCATTTCAAAGTTATTTTAGATTGTAAAGGCCTGGCATACTCTCAAGCACAAATCTTGAATTTGGCAACACTGCTACAACAGACACATGCATACAGAAACCAGAAGGCTAGACAAAACAGGATAATTTGAAGACTGTATTTAAAAGCACAGGAAAGAAACAGAATTAAATTCCCCAAATTTGATAAGATTGCTGCAAAGAAATGAACTTGTAGCTTAGCAAAATGTGTAAGTCTTGCCTCTCTGCAGGCTATAAAAATTAATGCTCACAACTTAAAGGTTCAATGCATTTAAATAATTTGGTTCCTATTTAATTGCCTTTCTAGAGGACTGATAATCAACAGAAAAAGATCCAAAGTTTCTTTATACTGATTAAAACCTTTCCCAGACCTTAAAGCGCCAAGGGGAATTTTCTTCCCAAAGAAAGGTTAGATGGATTCCCAATTTAATCAGTTACTAATCATCATTAAAATCAGGGGTTTACATGGTGTCTTAGAATCAGAATAACCCTCCTGTTATTAACTCCGTACCATCTGACAGTACCCTCTATATGACACAGACCAAGAATGTAGTAAAGGCTGGTGAGGCCCTGGCCCAGGCTGCCCAGAGAAGCTGTGGCTGCCCTGTCCCTGGCAGTGTTCAAGGCCAGGTTGGATGGGGCTCTGAGCAACCTGGTCTGGTGGAAGGTGTCCCTGCCCACGGCATGGGGGCTGGAGCAAGGTGATCTTTAAGGTCCCTTCCAACCCAAACCATTCTAGGATTCTATAATAAACAGCTGACAAAACATACCACAGAAACAGGTGGTAACATATTCCTATGTCTTTAATGGAAATATTTTGTTACAATTTAGGTTATGTGATATTCTTGCATTTTTAAAATGTGTCAAAGAAAATGCACAGAATAAAAAGTCAAAGGACACCAACGAATGTAGATATTTTAAATGACCAAGTCATGAAAGAAATAAAATACATAAAACAAATAAACAAAGGTTATATCCACAGTCATGAATACGCACTCTCCTCTACAAAAAACAACAATAAATAAATCACATTATATGCAGATACTTCTACTTACATCAGTACAATATACTGTGCAGCTTTCCATTTGTTTCTTACTAGACTGGTACTAGGATTCTCTGTTGTCCAGTATTTTTACATTAACAATGAACAGTATCACTGGAAAAGGGAACAAAGTTAACGTCCACAGTGTCTATCCTGAGTCCTCTTAGTTTTGTGGTAATTACACCCTATGCACAAGAAACACAGCAAATTCAACCCACAGGCTTCATCCTGCCACTCTACCCAAGTCTTCTCAGCACTTTCAGACCTGCACAGTCAAGAAAGACAACATTGTTACTAGTTAAATACTCAAACTAAGGGCATAGTACACCCTGAGCAGGTCCTACGCAGCACTTAAACCCCATTTAAATTCAGGTAAGGGGCCTATGTGTGATTTAAAAGGTGAATAACCTTTCTGCTGAGTCTCTGAGAAAGTAGATATTGAACAATAAGGACAGTGTACTCCGCAGAAAGAGTTTGATCCCATCCTTCGTGAAGTCAATAGTATCATCACTGGAGTATAATCAATCCCTGAGCATTTTCTCTCTTCTCTCTAACTCAAATGCACAGATATTTTCCTTGCATTCTCAACAGGTCTTTTCATCCCTTGCATCCTACACTGCAGAAGTCATCACAACATCTGCCACAAAGCTACATCAGGGAGATACTAAATATGGGAGGAAAACATTTATCATTTCATATGGCACCAAGATAAATGACCACTGATTAGTAACTGTGGTATTGGCTTTTCTGTAGTGGCTCGTTCCTCTGTCACACTGCATACTTCACAGAGAAAGAAAAGTCCAGATTATCACCAAGTATGAACCAACATAGCTGTCTGTGCTCACCATGTCTGCTAACAGTTCAGTGTAACATTAGCAAAACCTCTGTTCATAGCTTGGGGGAGGGGGGGATGAGAATTGTGTGTTCCCTGTGCATACACTTGACATTACCAAAGGAACCATTAAAATAAGATTATTTTTTTAAATACCCTTTCAGTACATTTTCTCTGCTTGCTCAAGTGTCCTTTAGAAACATTTACATGACAGAAACACCAAGCAACAGTTCACACAGAGTGGATTTTAACCTTTCAAAGATTTAACACCTAATGAATCCACATAAGATTTCTGAAGTACTATAGCTTAACACACAAACTTTAACAGTGTTCTAATATTTTACCTTTGATGCAGAGTATTAACTTAGTGGTTAGTGAGAGATTTCAAATGAACTCTAAGCCTCTCCTTTTGAAAGCTAGTTTTTTATGCTGTGAATTTGGTTTATGTCAGTTAGGAGGCATTCTGAAAGGTAAGTTTTGGAAGAAGTAATAGCATAATAAAACAGTCTATGTAATGATATACTGGACATAATTAAGTACTAGCCCAAGAAAGCCTCAAAGCTGTGGCAGCATTACCTTCTTGATCAAAACCAGCAGTAACCTCATAAAAACACCAACATTAACCTTTATCCTTTCTCCCTCTATGGGCGAGATAAATGGATAGCTGCATTTATGCCAGACTTAAGGCTTCACTGGGTCAAACCACAGTGCTTAGGTTTCCCGTGATTCTCTAGAAGAGAAAAGACACTATCAAAGTCTGCCGCACAGCTTGCTGACCCCCTTAGACAGCCACGTCTGAGGTCTCTCACAAACAGCTATTTGTTTTAATTTCAACAATCATTTTCCATCAGTCTCAGAGCTCAGACATTAAAAGGTATCTGCGAATGGAAAAAAATACAAGCCCCAAGCCATCTGAATTAATTTCTGCCTCTAAGCAGGGATATGCACAATGCAAACACTTCTATTCTTCCACTTGAACGGTTTCACACACACACAAATCTTTTTGTGCTTTCGACAGCAAGCGAGAAACGGGTGGAAGGAGAGGGGACAAACAACCCATCTGAAGGCAAAACTTTTTCCAGCGTGCTCTTAAATACATATTCCAAAAGGTAACTTTTGTATTTCTAGTTTCTAAAATGGGCTAAAACTGCCTCCTACAAAACACGCATTTGGCTGAAATTTGACCCTTCATCACTGTGAGACCAGTTACGAAGGCATGTTCCTGACAAAAGAAAAGGTAGTGTACCACTAGAAACTTTTAATTCTGTTCCCGTATGCCCTGTTTTGGGGAAGGTGGTCATTAGATTTTATGTCATTTTATAGCAACAACAATTAGGGTAAAAAAAAAAAGTGACTGGCTGACATCACCTCTCTATGCTTGGACTACTGCATTTTCTGTGAGCCCAGTGGCACACAGCAATCATTTTAACTTTCAAGGGACTGCCTCTACAACCACAGTTTACAGTGCCAGCCTTGGGTGTTTTTAAAAGGAAAGGATGTCAGCTGCAAAATCCAGATTAAACTTCAGAAAGGTTTTGGTCAATCTGATTTTTCAACTTTGCTTGGTTAAAAGACAGGCAACACCAGACAAATCTGGGCCTAGATCTGAGATAATGGCTGGTGTGGTGGTGGGCCAACACGAGGTGTGCTGACAGCTGAGCAGCACGGCAGCAATGAACAATGGCTGAAACTGCATAAAAGCCACCTCTCCGTGAAGAGGGAGCATTTCTGACTAAATGATGCAAAATGGCCATCTCTTTTAAAAGTGATTCTAAAGCTAGAGGGAAGAGCATGAAACAAACAGGGAATTCAAAAGTGTTCACCTTACTTTGGGAGAAAATGAGGAAAAATAACCTCAACTGCTTTATTTAAAGAAACAGAACAGCTACATGGCTACTCTGAAACACAGAGCAGGGTAGTGAAGGATGTGGAACTGTCTTGAGCTCCGGAAAAGGTGGACTGAATTGCCAAATAAATTTATGACCAGGACTATTAGTTTCCTGTCTTTGATGTCTATTCTTGGCTTTCCAGGAGCATTATGGCATTCATGAGGTGAAAATCACGCTGGAGCCAAGGTCAGCTAAGGCTGATGCAGCCTGTTCTACTGCAAAGCTGAGAAATTCGCTCCGAACCGCTTCAAGATGCTGAGTTTAAAGCCTGAAGACACTTCACGGAGGGCTTGAGTTTACTTCCACTGAACTGATGAGCATTTTTTTTCATCAGTTTAATGAAAGTGTGATCGCATCTCCATGCCAAAAAATGAATCAGAGATCAGCCTCCCAGTAAAACATGCTGTCAGCGAGCAAATTCTTTTTTTGTCTAGCACAAATGCTTTCAAAGCATTAGCTACACCTTCATAATTCTCCATTAAAAAACAACAACATACTTTCAATGATGCAATAACGCATTTCTCAAAAACAAACTGAAAATAGATTAATAAAAGTTGTTTTCGCAAGTGAATGAATATTAGTCTTTAGTAAACTGAATTCTGGCCATGATCTTGCAATCAGAAGTTTCAGCAATAACTGAATATTCTTCGAACTCAGCTGGGTTTGGTCTTCAGTGAAGCACATCACAGAAGGAACTTGTAATTCACTGGTGATGGTAGTAGTCACAGACAACTCAGGACACACAAACCATCCATAACCAGAACTTCCAGAACTATCAATGGCCAAGGACAAAGCACTTAGGCATCTGACTCTGAAGTTGTGGATTTCAGCATACTAAGTCACAGGTACTACTGAAAGTTTTGCTTCATCTTTGTCAACTTGCAGTGGAAGTCTACGTGTTGAAGAAAAGAGGGCAGAAGGCTGGTAATTTGTCCATAGAATCTTCAAGAAGAGGATTCTGATGGGAATCAGCTATTAAGATGACAAATATTTGGTAATTTAAAAAAAGCATGAAGCCACTAGTTCAATTTCAATTTAACAGGCACAACTGCAACATCTATCAATAAATACAGGGTCTAAGGCGCCAACCTTTCTCCAATTCAAGCACATGGCAAGATTTCCTTTGGTTCAGCCATGGCCAGGATGATAGCCTTTGGTCCCTAGTGAGCAAAGCACTTAAAATATGCTCAACTTCAGCCTCTAAGTGTGTTCTAAAGTGCTGAGCTGAGTCAAGGCCCTCCTTGTGCTGCTCTGCAATACAGACGTATGTTTGTAATACAGGCAATTTGTTGAAGCCAAAAATGCAGGTTTTGAAAATTCTTTTGAGAATGAATTATTACTATTTTGATTAGATGTTGCCTCACAGAGTTTGAGGCCTAAATATTGTGGCACTGAGCTAATGCAGATGAACTAGAAAGGAAAAGTGCATCAGCTGGCAAAGAATCTCTCTGCTGAATAATCTAAACTCAAGGCAGTTTTTGATCTATGGTCAAATAGAAGACCTGGGAACTATTAGCAAGAAGCCTGTGAAAAGCAGCAAAGAAGAGCAAGTTTATGCTATACAGGAATCTATGTGAAATGTCTTAAATGATCTCTACACTTCCATGGGAAGAACGCACAGGTAAGTGTGCACCAACTTAGAAAGATTAAATCCCATTGATCTGAAATGTTCTATGTGCAAGAAACGTTCACCTTTCTTGGGAGGTGCTGCGATGTAAAGTTGTGGCTAGGCTGCCATCAGCATCCCACCAACAGACATCTCATACAAACACTTCTTGAGGTCATGATTAAAAACCCTACATAAAACTGGTGATCATAGTTGTTATATCTTTAATTAAAAAGTGACATTTAACAATACTTTTTTTTTTTCCAATATGTTTAGTTATAGTAAGATGAGGCAATAAATAGCTGTCTTAACAATTTGTTGTCCCAGCCATATCTCCTGGCTCAGATCTTCTGGTCTGACCTAACTGTGCACAGCACAGGAAAAACGCAGATCTACACTACTGTCTTGCTCTTTAACTAACTAGTGACTGTTTGTGTACTAGTTCATGCTGCAAGGCAAGTCATAACAAACATAATTTCAAAAAAAATTTATGCTTCAAATCATGCCCTCTTTTCTCCACATGTTTAAAAATTTTCCTTCCCTTTTTCTGCGGCAAAGTAGTAAAATACATAAAAGATAGTAAAAACACTGAAAGGTATATTTGCAAAACAAGAAGTAGATCAGAACTCCCTTAGAAATTATTTAAAAACCCCATACGTTAAGCATGCCCAGGGGCTAGACAAACTCAACTGCTTGAAAAAAATTCAAGAAACTAATCACTAAGTCTTTTTTCCTTCCCAACTCCACAGCAGTATGAATGCTGTTCAAGCCATTCTCTGATGTCCATGAAATAAGAAGGCTACTTCAGAAAACTGTTAATTGACCACAGTGTTACTTTGGCTAAGCACTCTGCAGAAGTCATAGAGGCCCAGATTGCGAAACAGGATGATAGAAATCTACCACATAAACAGCTGTTACAGTGAGTCCTAAAGACACCAAATCTAACTGGTCTACAGCCACCACCTATACTGGAGCTGCCCTGACAGGCAGCAAGCCCTGCCCTCTGTCTGCCTGGGACACTGGACAGTACTTCACAAGGGTGGGGTTATGCTGAGAGACAAGTGAAATGTAAGAAAAAAAAAAAAGTCCAACTAAATAGGCCATGGGGTATTTCCCCATAAACAAATAAGAGGCAGCAGAATGAAGACAGAGGCAGCTTTCACTCTTCACTCACTTCCAGCTACCCCAAGATGGTTTCTCTGAATTGGCGCTGTGGCTTCCTAGGGCCTAGAAGTTTCGTAGAACACAGGCTTCAGTGCCAGTTTTGAGATTAACTTTCAAGTCTGACTGTGACTGGTAAGACGAGAAAGTTCTGCTTAGGAAATCTGAATAGGATAAACCAAAAGATGTCACACGCTAGAACAACACTCGTAGCTGTTTTTTCCCAGACAGTATTTTTCTGGGTCTTCTTCACCATATTTGTAACACATACTGTTCATTTCCATTTGTTGACTAGAAAGCACAGAGCTCTCCTTTGTCTAGTACAAAATAGCCTGTCAGTAGCTAATTCATCACAGATTCAGTTTTGCTCCTGGTAGTCTATGGCAAAATTCCCAGGGATACTGATGGCAGCAGGATTAATGTCAGCCCTAGGGTAGTGTTTTACCACCCTGATTCCTGAAGGCAGTTTCTTGCGTGTGTAATTGTACACACATGAACAGTTAGTCTTATTGACTAGCATAGGACTATTTAACATGTAAAAAGTTCACTGTTTTCAGGATCAGGGCCATCATCACATAGACAATTCAATAACTGCATTTATATTGTTTAAATAACTATTTGAATGTTGCACACGTCTGGAGAAGAAAATGGGGCAAAGAGTCTGTTACTATCCATAAAGCCACTTCTCCTCCTCTAAATACTGGTTCTAAAACGTATTTACAGCTGTTGACTTCTCCTGCATGTTACTCCTATCACAAAAAATATGTGTTCAAAACACCCTCTCCCTTAATTTTTAATCCTACCAAAGCAAAAATAGATACTTTAATAGAAAAATACAAGATAAAAAATATCCTAAAAATAAAATGGTAGCATGGAATGTCATTTTTACACAAAAAAGATCCCCTTTTGAATTGCCTCAGCTATACACACACTTTTATATTTACAATTTTGGATGCAGTCCTGTGCTCACTGAAGTCAATGGAATTTTGCCATTGACTTCACTGGGAACAGGAGCAGGCTCTACAAGGACTGTATTTGACTCTCTGAAAAGTCATGGCAGTGGAGAGGAAAGAGCATGACAAAAGACACTGAAGACTAAGGAATCAGACAGTCCTCTCCGGAGGCCTGACTGTCTTCTCTCTCACTGTTTCACACCAGTGAAACTCCTCATCCTTCACTGGAGTTTTTCCTAACTCCCAGCATCTGAGAGGGAGAATCAGTGCTTTTGATTGTGATACTACACAAACAAGGAAAGAATGGTTTGTGTGTGTTTCCAACTACCTGACTTTCTCAGTTGAGTTAATTACACCCAAGTGCCAGTTCTCTCCCAGAATTCAACTCCATATGCTTAACTTGTATCCCCTGTAATCAATGGCAACGATTCAGCGATGCAAGATCATACCTCACATGAATCCCTTTTTTTGCTTTTGACAGCAACCAGCACCTGTGCCGGTGAAAATGTATTTGATACCCACAGGTCAAAGGCAATTAAGGAAGGCAGTGGTAGGAGCCAAAAAAAAAAAAAGCAAACAGAATGAGGCATTTCCCCATCTACTAAACCCAGATCTGCTGCCCTTAATATATGTTTTAAGAAATACTGTCTTTACATATGAAGTACATCCTATAACATCAAACTGCATCATTTTTTTTTCATGAGATGAAAGGCCATGTGGCATAATGCGATTAGTAAATCATTCCTGAGCTTCTGAAAGAAATTAAGACAAAATTACTGCTTAAAAGAGTGAGTTCTTCAAGAGCCTCTTCTTTTTACACTGATGTCTTTGGTTGTGTCCTTTTCCCTAATTCTTTTTTTTTTTGCCAGAAAGAATGGGATTCTTTTTCTTCTTCTTCTTTATGCGGCAGAAAAATGAGATCTAATGGAGTCTTCACGTAACTGCCGATGCTTCCCCATGTTACAGTCTTCCTGCCGAGTTCGTCTCTCAATAGTTATTCTGTATTTCTTTCTGCATGAAAGGAGAGGAACAGAGTGAGCAATCCTTCTCCAGCTATAGAATAACAGGACTTCCCTCATAAAGAATGCCTGTAGGGGACAGCTGGGTGCCAGTTGAAAAATGAAATGTGGCAGACTGTGAAACCCTGGTCAAAGATTAAAGCAGTTTGCCTTGAAACATTTTACCCAGGCCCAAGAATGCCTGTTAATTTCTACACGGCAGTCTCAAAGCACCAAGACACAGACGTTTGCTTCTTTGAAAATTTCTGATCTAAGTGATTAGGAAGTTTTTGTGAAGTGTCATGTGAACTGTGTCACATCACTGTTTTATACTGATCAAAGCCAAACTTCCTGCTAGTATAGGGGGGGGTGTGTGTGTGCACTTTGTTTAGAGTTCAAACAATACATCTGACTCTTTATTCAGTTGCGTTTCTCACTGAAACTATGTATTAACTAATCCTCCCATCTCCCTCCGAGAAAGCTACTATGTTTGTAATGTCAGAGGAAGCAGTATGATGAATTAAGACGAGGGATGTAGAGGATATATAAGAAAATACAATCACTCATGTATCAGACACAGTTTTTCCTGTGTGTCTTCCTCTAGGGCCTTCTGAAGAATTTTGTTATATTACCTTATACGTCAAACAAGCCCTTGACTGCCTTTCAGTTTGCCCTCTAGTACCCAAATCTCCCCCCAAAATCATAAGAAGATTCACATTTATATTTTATGCATTTATGCTTCTACTGAGTTTCAGCACCGATTTTTCAGAAGGCCATTAGTCCAGCCCCATGTGCATACAGTACTGCTTGTGCAGATGCATGACAAAAAGCTTTTATGCCAAGGAAAGCTCTGCTCCACTTGCACATGGAGCAGGAGTCACTGGTAGATATGTAGCAGCGGAAGAGTGATTTTCAGAACTTCAAGGTTTTAGTTTGGGTATCATCGCTCAACAGAAAGTGGAAACCTACAACTTCTGAAAAGATTCCCTAGACATTTGTGTCTGTACCAATAGGCTCCAAAATAACTTGAAAAACCTATGTTCTTTATTTCATTTATGTATTTTCAAGTCAGATCCTTCCACAGGTCAGAGCATGCACAGCAGCAGCTCACACACAAGGACACGTCCACATTTTAGACATGCAGTTTCTTTTCTCAAACTTTAAATCCTTTCAAAGCTACACATTAGAACTACTACCCAGATTTTTTAACGGTTTGCATGCACACTCAAAACTGATTTGCATGCTCATTTGTGGTAATTACAGATCCAAATGAGATGTAATCAGAAGGTACATACACAGTTTGAAAGGTACAGAAGCTACAGGTACTAATTACTTCCAGGCACACAACTCCTAGACCTGCATTTTCTGAAAATCTGACCCATGCATCCTGACATATTACATTTCATACGTTCATTCTAATGGTGGAATTAAGAAGCTGACCTACTCTTGCTTTGACTGGGTGCAATCAGATCTCAAGGGTGAAATTCACTCCTGTATCTTTAGATGTCTCGATGTGCAGACCTATCTGACAGAGCACCCACGGCTTCCTTTGGTCAATGGAGAGAAACAGCCATTTCGAAGAGGCATTCTTCTGACCTAGTTTAGCTTTTACAAGAGGATGACATGAACTAGACCCAAAAAAATGCTACTTTCTCCTCTCTGACCATAAATACAAAGACTGGGTGTTGAGCTCAGGTGTGTACATCTACTTTTACAGACACTCACCTTTGCTCAAATCTTTCCAATTCAAATCTTCATGTCAGATGGCTAAGATTTTAAGTCCTGTTCCTACAAGCATGCTTTGTATAGTTTTATATTAGCTCAGGACATGTCTTTTGCCTCATTTCTCACATACCAATCCCCTTCCAATATCAGCAATGCTAAAAAACACACCTAAAAATTATAATCTCAGATTGAGAATCTATAAAAGATGCAACAACCTCTGATGACATATAATATAAAGACAAATCTGAATTTTCTGTTTGTTCTAAAGACAGTCTTTAATCAGTCTCAGCTAACTTACCTTGTCTCAAACCCAGACAACACACTATATAAGCACTAAACACATGCAAGAACATAATCACCCCATAGGATTTCAGTTGTAAATACATGACGAATAATCCTGGTTCTGGGATCATTTGAAACCTTGGACGTGTGCTGCTGAGTTGAAGCAGATTTTGCTTGTTTCATTTTGTTAATATTTTTTTATAAACAGATATTTTTATTGGCTAGAATTATTTGATTCTTATAGGGAGAGGCTAATTCTATTGTCCTGTTTTTTCTCTTTCACAGCATAAGAGGATAAATTGTAGTTATCTATAGGGTGCTGCACGTGTATAACTAATGTATTCTGTCAGTGTAGGATCAACTCTCAAGACTTTAGATTTGCTGACTAGCAAAGTAAGAACTATTTTACTTAAACAGGAATAAAACTCTGATCACACTGCACTCTGACCTCAGCTTATTAAGTTAAATGCACAGATTTGAAATCCAAATGCTCTCGTATCAAAACAGAGATTTCTTTCTAGCTTCCAGTACAATTCCACTCGACACTCAAAAACTAAGCATGGTATCAGGCAAGTGATAGAGATCTCCTGCACGCTTACAGCCTGCACAATTGTGCTGGCAATTAGTACCAAACAAAGAGGACTTTCAATGCCAGGGCACTTTACTGACGCAACTGTAAACAACTGGACTCACTGGAATTACTTCCATGACTAAAGTTACTCAGAGATGTAAGTGGTTACAGGACGAGGCCCTGAGTCAATAAAATTGTTTGGATATACACAAAAGGATATCAAAGTGCATTCACTGTCTTTGGTGTGAATGTTACCACAGATGATTATGGTGCCTATCTGTCTCCCATGAAGGATGTGCTGTCAGGAGCTGAGACTTTTGGACGATGACTATAAAGAGTTTACAGAAATTTCAATGAATTGAACTAACCTGAAAAAGTAAAAAGCCATTAGCAATCCTGCTCCGAGCAAGGCGCCCACAACTATTCCTGTAACTGCTGATTCTCCTAGACCACCTGCTTGAAAAGGGGAAAAATAAACAGTCAGGGTTCCTATTGAGAAATATTTGCATTCACATATTGGAAAATACACACAACTAGGAAATGAGTGACCAACATCAGATAATAACTAAAGCCTTTCACAGCTCAGGGCTCCATGGGAACCTCTTCCTTGGTTCCTAGCTTCTGCACGCTTATTTTTTGTCCTTGCTTTCCTTGGGGTTAAGCAAGCCCGAGATCAGTGTCAGACGAACACACAATTCTAGAGATGTCATACACAGGAATGTTGTTAAGAAACTGGTCTGGACAGCTTCGTCTGAATCATAACACAGACTAGGATTACAATGACGCACATAATAGGAATCAGCAGTGAATAAGCCCTTAGCCATTATAACAGAAACAAACTCATTACACTTCGTTTAGCACCATACCCCTCTACCACCCAGGTTTACTAAAATGACTGTATTATTATTATCCAACAGCTGCTCTTTTTTAAAATTTTATTCTGAACCTACACTGTTTCAAGCTAAGGCCATATGTGTTTCGCCTTGCTCTAGATCTCAACAGAGGCAGAGCAGGGACACAGTGGCTGCAGGGAAGCCCAAGTAGGGACTGTCACTCTGAAAAACGCAGGGCAGCTGAAGAACAATGGCACTTTCATGTGTGTTCAGCCTACTCCCTTTTTCATGCCTACCTGGGTTTGTGCAAAGAAACACCGAAATACTAAGCAAATTAAACTGCTCCCTCCTGTTCATTTACCCTTGACCCTTTGAGGGGATTTTGTCTGCGCATTAGGATGTGTGGAAGGAAGAAGGTGCATAGCTACACCATTCTGAGAGTAAGAGGGCATGGCCTGGAAACATTGTCTACAGCACGTGTGTACACACAGGTTTTTCAGAGACTAAAGAATTCAGGCTGCAAATACCTTTTCACTGCAGGGCTAGAAGTTTGTTTCCTGTGAAATGCCAAGAGCACCCTTTGCTACTGAGGCACTTGTACCTTCCTTCCCCCATCTCCTTCCAACATCTTGCTCACTACAACCTGGTCCACATAGTCAGTATGCTGGAAAGTAAAGACACCTTCTCTGAGGAAGGTAGTCTCAGCCTTCTGGATTCACAGGTGTTGCCCCATTCCACTGACTTCACTTCTTCTGAGCCTACCAGGCCCCTTGTAGCATCTTCTCATAGCACTGAAAATCGTTCTGCACTGGAAGAACACTGTTCCCATCTGCACTGGCCTCCCCAGCTGCTAATTATCAGTATGACTATTCTCTATCTGAGTTTCAGTTGTAAGCTTAGCCACTTCTCTGGCTAAAAGAGATTTTACCTTTTAGCCCCTGCAAAGTCCTACCTAAAGCCTCCAGGGCCCTGGGCTGTGCATCACGATTACTGTCATGTTTAAGTTCAGGGAAGTGATTCAGACCACTTACTACCCACAGCTGCCAGACCTCAACTTCCCAAAGAGTCAGCAGAGAGACAATGTCTCAGCTGGACAAATGTGCTAAGCAATTTAATATGGCCTGTTGCATTGCATCACCACACCGACTCCTCTCTCTGACAGCCTGGGCAGAAGTATTAAGTCGCTGAACTTACATGATTTACACGGTGTATTGTTTGTGTGCTCTGAAACTCGGCTTTCATCTAGTCGCAGCCTGCCGTGATTCCAAGGGTATTTCACATTTGATCGAATTTCAAAACGCCCCTGCTTTCCGTAGTAGTCTCCGATCACCTATGCAAAAATAACGGAATGAAAAAATTTTCCTATCAACTTAGGGATGTAAACCAAACAGGAGAGCGGCATCACTCACTTGGACTCCTGTGGCAGGATGCTGAACCACAGAGAACCGGGCTGAAGGGGTCTGTGGGACGTTACGCAGTGCGTGCCCTGCCCCCGGGCAGGATCAGCTGAACAAAAGCATTCCTGACAGATGTTTATCTAACTTGTTCTTAAAAGCCTCCAAAGACTTAACAATTCTGTAGGCAACTATTCTGAAACTTAGCTATCACTACTCTCAGTGGTTTTTCCTAACATGTAACCTATATCTCCCTTGTTGCAATTATCCATCACTACTTATTCAACTGCCAGTGGACACAGAGACTCTTCCTTTCTGAAACACCCTTTACTTATTCACAGGCTCTTATCCGGTCTGCCCTCAGGCTTCTGTTCTATATAAACCCAGTTGATGCAACTTTTTTAACCCTCTGAATATTCTTCCTGTTCTCCCTGGGCTTTCTTCAATTGCTCCATAACTGAGTACTCACGACTGTCACCCAGCTAAGTGAAAGTGTCATTTCAAGTATGTTCTGTGCTGAGGCTCCCGACTACACACTCCAGGATGGACTTTTCAGATCTTCTGAAGAACTAAGCCAGAGTCTGTCATTCTCCACCCTGTATTTCTGCAGCTGGTAATTTATACAGAAAGGATCTTTCATGCTTACTATTCTGGTATCATGGACTATTATTTCAGACCAATTCATAAAGATACTTTGGAATTTCAGTCCTGTCCTCAAGAGTAAATCCAGGCTTTATTCAAGGTAACATAAGCTGGATCTACTGCAAAGTTGCAGGACTAAATTGTGCTAACAGTAGTACATCAATCATCTGAAAATAGTTCAAAAAAAAATCTACATGCAGTAACAAAGGCCAAATATCATGACACTAAAGTAGTCAGAAGCAATGTCAGAAGCACTTTGAAGGACATATTTGTCCTACCATGGATAAAAAACATATACTAATAAACTGGGTTTAGAATTTAAGCCACTGATAGCCTGTTCAAATCTTTCACCTAAATTTAATTTTGAAGGGAAACAGTTAAAAGATAAATATTTGCCCTGATTAGATACACAAAGGTAGATTTCACACTACATAAAGGAGCTAATTCCTCTCGCAGCAACTGGGACATAAATCCTTAGAAGAAATACTTTTTTAACATTGTTCAAAAATAAAGGTAAATTCAGTAAACTGGAAAAAGTAGAGGGAAAAAACTCAGAGATCATTTGCAGGGAGCAGACTATTCATTAAGAGGTTAATTCATCAAACAGTACTGGGAGAGTCCTCTACGATCAGGGCTTACTAAATATGAAAGCATGCAGAAAGGCTTAAGAACAACAAACAGCTACAACAAGCAGTGACCAAACAGATTCAGATCAGAAGTAGGATACAGATTTTTGAAGAGCAAGAGTGGTTAAACAGTGGAACAAACATCGAGAGAGCAAGCGAGGCAGTTCTTGTTCTTCAGTGTTTCCAAATGAAAAACAAATGAATGCCTGTTACAGTGTGAGCTTTAGTCACATGTAAAATACAGTGGTCCACACAAGGTTAAGAAACTCGCCTGCCTGTAATACAGCACAGGTCATACTAGGTAATCCGGTGTTTTCTTCTAGGTTTAAGCTCTGTGAACGGACGTGGGAAAACAGCTCTGCCCAAACACCCATTCATCTGGCTCAGTTCAGCTGAAAAACATTCTCATACTGACATAGAAAAAAACTGGCAGAATGAATAAAACAAGGCACCAAAGAAACAATGTTTTCAGAGTGAGGCATGAGGGTGGAAATGAATGTAGCAGACACAAGTAATAAGTAATCACATGTAAAATATGTGATACTGAAACTTGGTGGTACAAATTCCATGACTAGACTGCGGCTACCGATGGCTAGGGGCTGTTCAGCAGGGACAGGTGAGGAAGGAGGGATCGAGGTGTTGCCCTTTACATCAATGGAGGGCATGGATTTAGCGTGAAGAGCTGTCTCTGAAGAACAACCACAGGAAAAGCGTATGAAGAATAGAGCAGGTTGAAAGTTTATGGGTAAAAATCAGAGACAGAGGCAACAAAGGCAACCTTGTGGTTGGTGCCTACTCCAGGCCGCCTGATCCAGGGGAGCCTCCTGACAAAGCCTTCTTCCTCCAGCTACAGGAGGCATGGTGCTCGCAGGCTCTCGTCTGGCTGAGGGACTTCAACCACCCCAACATCTGCTGGAAAAGTTGCACGGCGAGCTGTAGGCAATCCAGAAGACTTCTGGAGTACATTGTGGATAACTTCTTAAGCCAGGTAATAGACAGCCCTACCAGAAATGATGGGATGCTGGACCTGATGGTCACCAATGCAAGGGAGCCAATCAATGATGTTAAGATCGGAGGCAGCCCGGGCTGCAGTCACCACACACTGGTGGAGGTCGCAGTCCTTAGGGACATGGGTCAGGCGAAGAGTCAAGTCAGGACACTGAAATTTAGGGAAGCAAACTTCCAGCTGTTCAAGGAGTCAGTCAGTAAGACCCCTTGGGAAACTGCCCTCAGGCACAAGGGATCAGAACAGAGCTGACAGATCTGTAAGAACACTTCCCATAGAGCGCAAGAGCTCTTGATCCCCAGGTGTAAGAAACTAGGAAAAGAAGGCAAGAGACTGGCATGGCTGAGTCAAGACCGGCTGGTCAAAATAAATGGCAGGAAAGAAATGCGCAGGCAATGGAAGCAGGGACAGGTGTCCTGGGAAGAGTACAGGGACAGTGCCTGGTTGTATGGGGATGGGATCAGGAGGGCCAAGGCACAGCTGGAGCTGAGCTTGGCAAGCAATGCAAAGAATAAGAAGAAGGGCTTCTACAGGTATGTCAGACAGAAAAGGAAGGTTAAAAAAAAACATACCCCTCTTGATGAGCAAGACTGCCAAACAATGGATGAGGAAAAGCCTGAGGTACTCAACAACTTTTCTGCCTCAGTCTTCACTGGCAACCTCTCTTCCCAAACCTCTTGAGTGGATGGACCTCAAGGCAGGGACTTTGCTCCCAAAGTCCCTCCCACTGTAAGAGAAGATGAGGTTTGTGACTGCCTTAGGAAACTGAACAGACTATAGGACCTGACGAGATGCATCCCAGAGTCCTGAGGGAACTGGCGGATGTAGCTGCCAAGCTGCTCTCCATGATCTCTGAAAAGTCATGGCAGTCTGGTGAAGTCTCTGGTGACTGGAGGAAGGGAAACATTGCACCCAGTTTTAAAAAGGGTAGAAAGGAGGACCCTGGGAACTACTGACCTGTCAGACTCACCTCCGTACCTCATGGAACAGATCGCCCTAGAAGGTATGCTAAGCCTTCCTACGGGGGACAGGGAGGTGATTTGAGACAACCAGCATGGCTTCACAAAGGGCAAATCCTGCCTGACCAGCCTCGTGGTCTTCTGTGATGGAGTGACTAGATCAGTGGACAAGAGGAGAGCTACGGATGTAATCTGGACTTCTGCAAGGCCTCTGACTGGTCCCCCACAACATTCTTCTCTCTCCAAATTGGAGAGCTATGGATTTGATGGGTGGACTGTTTGGTGGATGAGGAATTGATTGGATGGTTGCATCCAGAGAGTAGTGGTCAACTTCTCAATGTCCAGATGGACATCGGTGACAAGTAGCGTCCCTCAGGGGTCCGTAGTGGGTCCAGTACTGTTAACTATCTTCATCAATGACATTGACAGTGGGATAGAGTGCACCCTCAGCAAGTTTGCAGATGACACCAAGCTGAGTGGTGCAGTCACCATGCCTAAGGGATGGGACGCCACCCAGAGGGACCTGGTCAAGCTACAGAACTGGGCCCTTATAAACCTCATGAGGTTCAACAAAGCCAAGTGCAAGGTCCTGCACCTGGGTTGGGGCAACCCCCAGGATCAATACAGGCTGGGGGATGAAGGGATTGAGAGCAGCCCTGCAGAGAAGGACTTGGGGGTACTGGTGGATGAAAAGCTGGACACGAGCTGGCAAGGCGTGCTCGCAGCCCAGAAGGCCAACCATATCCCGGGCTGCATCCAGAGAATTGGGCCAGCAGGTCGAGGGACAGGATTCTACCCCACTGCTCCGCTCTGGTAAGAGCCCACCCAGAGTCCTGTATCCAGCTCTGGAGCCCTCAGCACAGGAAAGACACAGACCTGTTGGAGCAGGTCCAAAGGAGGCCACAAAAATAATCCAAGGGGTGGAACACCTCTGCTGTGAGAAAAGGCTGGGAGAGCTGGGGCTGTTCTGTCTGAAGAGAGGGCTCTAGGGAGACCTGATTGCAGCCTTTCTGTACTCAAAAGGGGCTTCTAAGAAAAAGATGGGGACAGGCTTTTTAGCAGGGCCTGTAGCGAGAGGATGAGCGGTAATGGTTTTAAACTAAAAGAGGGCAGATTTAGGCTGGATATCAAGGAGAAATTGTTTACGATGAGGGTGGTGAAACACTGGCACAGGTCACCCAGAGGGGTTGTAGCTGCCCCATCCCTGGGAAGATTCAGGGTCAGGTTGGAAAGGTCTCTGAGCACCGTGATTGAGTTGAAGATGTCCCTGCTCATTGCAGCGGGGTTGGACTAGAAGGCCTTTAAAGGTCCCTTCCAATGCAAACCACCCTATGATTCTATGAAATATGTCAATTGCATCTATATTTACACGTCTCACAAACAAAGCAGAGGGAAATTAAAATGAGCAGTATGTTAAAAGCAGAAATCAAAGAAATAAAAGATAGTATAAACTGCAAGTGAACAAGCAATGGAAGGAAGGCTAAGGGAGGGGGATTAAACTGATAAACAAGGAAGAAAGCTAATGGACTGAACAAACAGGAGAGATACAAATTGTTCAAACCAAAGTTACCCCAACCAGTTTGTACTCCTAGCTTCAATTAATGACAATTACTCCTACCCCTGGGAGTGTCTTTAGTTTACTGCTGCAGTTTTTCAGTTACTTTCACACACCAAAACACACTAGACATCCTCACGCTTTTAAAAAACCTTGAGTTTTGTCTCTGCTGCAGCGCTAACAAGAACAATATAAGCTCACCGGATTCAAATCCGCACGTGGAAATGTCCAGCTCACACTTCATGGCGCTTTACGTTTGAGCTTGATTAAATAGCAGAGGTCAGCAAAGCTTAGGTTGATGCTGACTTCACAACTAAGAGAACCTTTACACTGCAACTGGAGTTAGGGCAATGTATGAACTAATAAACTCAGTCCAGTCGTGCTATTCTCTATGTGCACCTGGTGCTGTTTCCCATAGACTGTTTTTCACAGTCTGGCTGCTTCCACTCCTGCTGCGTCCAGTGGAATAACCGAAGTGGTGTATATGGAGCCGTCTGATTAAAATGTCTCTTAAACACTGAAAGCCAGGCACTCAGGTCTTACTGCCAGATAAGCCAGGTGAGGCAATGTCTGCACTCCTGCCTGTGGGTGACCACAGTGTAAGGTTTAAACACCTGTACTCACTGTGTTTATAGATCAAAGTAACACACATCCCTGTTGCTATAAGATTAATCTTTCTTGTTACCACTGAATAAAAGGCCCTGCTCATTTTAAACAATCATTTCTCACACTTAAAATTTATCAGTGCTTAGCTAGATTGTGAGATTTCACCTTTCAAATTTTAAAGATTCTAGCATCATGTGAAGAAAAATGTATTGTTAAAGAAGTTAAGAAAGTTTAAAAAAAACTTGGGATCACTACTTCAGGGTAATTATTTTACAGAAAGCATTTGGTCTCCACGCTGATAAGATTAAGCAATGCCATTTTAATGTGTATACTAAAGAAGCAGATGCCTCTCAAGTCAACAGATGATACCACATTACATTACACTGGCTAATTCATCAGAGGCCAACTGCAACGGTGTTTGTTTCCTTACCTCCTGTGTGCCTGCCTCTGGGTCCGTCATTCCAATCACAGAGAAATCCCCGTATCTGTCTCCATTGGCATCAATGGACACCTGCCCTGCAATGCCTAAAGAATGGCACTATTAATTAGTCAAAATACTGAGCCTTTCCAGTGAAAACACGAAAACAGTGGACAAATTTTTACACACTGATATGACAGGAAATCTCATCAGCTTCCCAGCATTTTTGTTTGCATTCCAAAAGAAACTGTAATTTCACCTCAGTGTCTGCATCCCTGAATTCTTAACATTTGTCCTTTTTAAATATCAAATGTGTGAGACTGTTTGTGGAATACATGAGAAAAATCTAATCCAGAAAGCCAGCATGGTAAAATCCATCAAACAATGCCAATTAACTATGATGAAGACAATGTAAGACTTCGCTGATAATGCTCTATCACTCCAGATATTGTCAAAGGTGATCCTGGACTGCCTGACCCCAAACGTAGCCATTTACACTAGTACAAGTCAAACAGGCATGGCTGTACGTCCATGTTACACCAACCACATGACTAGACCAGGCATAAAGCTGTAGAGAAGCAGGTTCTCAGTGACTGAACATCAGAAGGGAGCAGTCAGATATTCAGCCAGAGTATAAATTCCCCTCAACATACCTAATGATAGTAAACATGTAACAGATAAACACACCTCCATTTATCTTGGCTCTGTTGCTTTCTGATGTCAGGAATGTCTAAACTTACCATGATTTTCAAAACTGTGGTGGTCATCAAAAGATTACTGTCACGCATCTGTTTCATTATAACAATACAGTAATCAAACAATTGCCAATTTGATTACTGCAGGAAAACGGAATGGGTATAACGACCACGTGGCTGTGAAAGCAGTGGAAGAGGCCACTACAAAAAGCAGCAACACCCTTGCCTACACGGCAATTTGGATTCTGGATCTGACAGAAGGCATTAATTGGAACAGACACCTTTCTGGCCTAAGCAAGTCAAAATTAATGTTTTTGGAAGTAGGTGCTAAAATCTGCTGAAACTCAGAATTCCTACAGGTTTTTTAATGGGACAGACTCATTTTTAACTTCTCCATCTGAATCAAAACAAAGACTTTGAAATGTTGGCATTTCCTGCAATGTTCTTCCTTAAGAAACACATTTGGGAAATTTTGAAACAACGTTAATGAAGAACAACATCTGGATGAAGGTGGAGGGATTATATCTGGACTCTCTTTTGGTTCTATTATGGTTGATACCTACACACAGAAAATTTTACTATTTTTTCAGAGGAAATGCTGATGAATAGAAAATATTCTCCACAAAATGTGCCCTGCAGTCATACCAGGGTGTCTCTAACAACCCAAGCAATAAGAAATCCTTTCATCACCTCAGCCTCAGCCTTTCCTAAGCACATGATGTTGCCTATGCAGTTGTGGCTGGCAGACTGTGGACACTGCAGGAAACAGCATCTATACCCTGCTGGAGTGGCAATTAGATATCTAGATGTCAGCAGTTAAATTAACGTCATTAATGAAATTTGAGTTCTCATCATCGAGGCCTGCAAAGGTTTAAGTGAATTACAGAGCTTCAGCCCCCAGCAGAGCCCGGTGGGTGCATGCATGGACTATACTCTGTGACGCTGCGTCCGCTTCAGAGAGGTGCTTACAAGCAGAATAAAGGAACATGATTTTCCTAAAAGGACTGGCTTGCAAGACATCAGGTTAAAGGCCTCTTTCAAAATCAGTTTTGTCTTTGTAAATTGTGTCCAGCAAAGTACTGCCACAGGGAGGAGATGGCATATGACTTACACGGCGTTTTGTCCTTTTCAGCTGCACCCTCACAGCTCAACATATTCAGAACAGCTGTGACAGGTTTGCCAGCAACTGCAAACTGGTTTTCACAAGTGTGGAAAGAGTACATTTTTGCCGCCTGGCTGGTTTTACAAGTAAGGTGTGAGAATCAACCATGTAATCTACATGGAGCACACAGTACTATAGCAGACTTGCAAGGACAGACGAGCTGGTAGCTTCCTGGTGCAGAGAAAGAGGTGTAGAGAAAACACAGCCAGGCTGTGCTGGGGCATCTGTCCATACACAGGATAACCAGTGAGGCAAATCCTTAAGACACCAGATTCCCTCTGCTAAAACAGTGTGTTTTGGGAAGCCACAGATGTGAAGAGAGGTAGTGGGACAGAAAGCACAATCTCCAGCTCATGCAGGGTTCTTTACAGGATGACTACAACCAGCACAACTTAGAGCAATCCCTGTGTTGCCTTAGGATGCCCTGTGCACCCTTTTGCCTTGTGTTCAGGCCACAATTTGAGAACAGAAAAGAAGTGTGGAGCTGCTGCCCCTCTTGCCTCCCTCTGCTTTGTCCAGCATGCTCCTAGAGCAGAGAACCCAGCCACTGAGGTTCTTCGTACACATCCAAATTAATCATTTGCTTCTTATCTAGAGGAAATGCTTCCTTCTCTTAGGCATTTCCATAGGTAATTTTGCCAATCCTACACCAAAAGATTGGGAGTATTTTAAGAGATGGATGGGAATATTCTAAGAGATGACAGACTAATCCAATAATCCTCAGTTTCTTTCTTAAGATCCCTATCTGGCATAAACACTCGCATGACTTTGCATCAGCAGGGTGACACACAAGTGCCAGTTGCACTGGGAACTGCAACCTACAGGATTAGGCAAGGCACAGAGCCGTTCAGCTGGTGCCTCTGAGAGAACACGCATGGCTCCTGAAAGGAGGCTGGGGGGAAATTCTTCCAAGGCCTGAAGGAGCCCCATCAAGGAATAAAGAAAAACCTGGCACCTGTTTGCTTCTATCCATTCCCAAGCTTTTACGATAAAAAAGTCAAATGGAAAAAATGAGGCAATCTCAGAGCTAACAGATGCACATGAGTAAAGCGAGCAGCTGTAATCTTTTCAAAAACAGAGACGGAGCCTGATAAAATTATTGGTATTTCTTTACAGCATCAGTGAGGGTCATTAAATTGTTAGGAGTTTTCTGAGCTGAACAAGACCTCAAGCGTTGGTGTAAAAAATAGTCACACTGGTGAGGTATGCCAGCCAGCCTCAGATATGTATATGGTTTCATATGGTTATTTTCTTCTCATTTAAGAGTGGAATAGGCATGGGTCCTTGTTCCACACACAAAGAACACCTCATTTTTTTTGACTGTGAAAGCGGGAATTCCATATTGACTCTTACCTTCATATGTTCTGTTCCGTGTTTGCTGAACAATTTTTTCCCCATCTTTCTTACTGAAACCAAACTTCAGGACTTCCTGTAAAGCTAGAGCATAAAGAAGAATAGCATCATGGAATCCTTCCACAAACATGTTCACCTAAAAAAAAAACAAACAGAAAAAAAAGCAATGGCAACTGACACACAAAAAACTTTTCTTCCCTATGGAATTGATTAACTAAAGGGAATCTCTAAATTAATCAAAATGACTAATTCAGTGGGTTGTTTTCTCAACTGCAGGAACACAAAGGAATGTGTCTTAAAAAAAATCAGAGGGAAAATGGCAACTTTTGACCCATTTTTAAAAACAGTTAACCACTATCCGCTATTCTGAACATTCAAATCACACTTTAATGTTGTGTCTGAATAGCTCTGAAGATAGGGGAGAAATCTGCAGATCACCGTTCCCATGCCCAGACGCACAAATTCTGCAGCTGACCATGTGAGATTATGAAAGGTGCTGAGCACCCTCATCCCACAGCACCACTATGTCCTCCTCCCCCTACACAGAGGACTTAGCACCTCTCAGGACTGGGAAGTATGTTCTGCCATCATTTTTTTTGGAGAGTATAACTGGTGGATTTGCTTGTTTAATGATTACCACTTCCATTTCTGGCCCTTGTTCAGCTGAGCATCTCTCCACTAGCAAATGAGCAACAGAGGAAACTACTTACCCTCTACAGTAATGCACTCTCTGGACCTGCCAGGAGACCACTTTCCTGTCCTTTACAGTTTTTTCAGTAAGTGACATGAAATGAATGAAATATTGCTTTCTAGCCCTAATACAAAAGAAGACTGCTGCCAACTAGCTCTGCCTCCCACAGATCTATGCAGGCAACCTACAGCTTTTGGTCTGTATCACTGTGAGTAACAACAACAGCAAAAGGCAGAGTGCTGCAGAAACATTACAGGTTTGCTCACAGGAGCCTGATGTGCTTCCGTGATGAAGCAATAACTATTTTAGGAGCTGAGTTCAGATGGATATCCATCAACAGAAGCAGACACACATGGCCTCAGCAGCACAGGTATTCCTCTTCTCTAAGCAGCAACCCACTTCTCAGCAGGGCAGTGCACTTTAGCTTGATGCACAACAATAATGTTTTCAGCTGCAAGAAGAATGTTCCCATTCACTCACAATTTCATTACAATGGAAAAGTTTCTGACATTCTAGCAAAGGTGTAATCAACAATTATACCACATTAGGGGGGTCTCTTACTGCCATTTCCAGTGAACAACGCATCTCTACAAATACTATTCTGGATAGAAACAACATTTAGCTTATCTTCAGTGTGGCTAAACAATTTAAAATGTTGGTAAATAAAGTGCTACTCAAACTCTCACAGTTTTAGCTGTTCATTTAAAATGTTAGAAGATAAAAGCATGCAGCCAGTTAAGTAAATAACTGTTTCATAGATAAAAAGCATTACATAGTTGATTGGCTAAGCTGAACTACCCAAGCCCTTGATAATGTAATTACATGAAAGACATTCCTTCACTCTTACACCAGCTGCCAACAGTAAAGAGAATTTCAGAATTATTTACTGATAGTACAAAAGTTTACATTGCTCTGACATCTGAAAATGGACTTCTCGATAACTCCAGCCTATGTTTCGTCAAGAAAATGCACCACCAGTTTAGCCCACAGTGCTACAGAAGGTGCAGAACAGCTCAGCTCAGTCTGACAGCCAAAGACTAAAAGGCAGCCACAGCTATTTTGACCTGAAGAGAAAGCACGGAAGAGGTGAAAGTCAGGCTTTTGGTAGAGCAACAAGAGCTGATGGACAGAGTGCACACTAGGACAGGCTTTGCCAGCAGGGGGGTTTAATTTTTCATGATTTAAAAAACAAATCCAAACCAAGAAACCACAAAGCTTGACAACCGCTTTATGTGCCAGCATTAGAGTCCAAGTGGCCAGTGGATGATCAAACATGGGCTTTCTTGATGTGACACTCATTCTCTCAGTAGAGAAATGAGTCTATAGTTGCTTTACCTCCCTGCTGGTTGATTTACAGCTTGTGGCTGGCGTTTGTTTCAAGGAAAGCTATTTGTCACTTCCATTGTCCACAGCAAAGACCTCTCAGTGTAACACAGCAACCCTCAAAATCCATTTTGTCAGCTAATTTGCTCAACCTGTAATCTACCCATGCCAACAGCCTGAAAACCTTCCTGTAGACACTGCAGATTTGCTAGATAAGGCCTGTCAAAACTCACTTGGCAGTTTGGGAGGTTACTGCTGCAGCCCCCTGCCTTGCCTTTTAGCCAAAAGCCCTGATATTACATAGGAAAAATCACATTAGAAAATCATCAGAAGACCTTCTGTGCCACCTCTCAGTTCCCCATGCACAAACCCCAGCATTTTATCTTACATTGTCAAGGAAGGTGAAACTGCTGGAAATTTGTGCCATTTCAAATCTTCTTCTAGAAGAGCAATATTTACTGTTTGCAGGTGAGACCGCACCTACACTTCCCAGCCAAACCATATGTTGGGCACACTGGCTACTTATTACACTATTCCAGGAATGTGTTCAAGCACCAGTTCTTGAAATAGGATACAGGATGACATGCAGGGCATAAAGTTTTCCTGTATGTCATCTTGCTCAATCATTGAGAAGTTGCCATGATTCTACACAGAGAATGGGTTGCATGATGTGCAGGACTGCTCTAGCCTAGAAAGGAGAAAACATCGGAGATGGGAGGAATATTACAACGCAAAGTAATGGCTGCAGGTAATTCTGAAGGGATTGCTCTTTTCCATAGTCCGTTTGCCACCTGTGGAGAGCTCACTCAGGTTCACTTTGCAGCCCTGTTGCCTCTGACTGTCTACAACAGATTCTCTGAGCAAAAAGAGCACAAATTTTGTTCCATCCGATACCACTCCTAACTTACTAGAACAGTGTCCCACGCCATACAGACCTAGCACTTCCTTCTGGTTAACGTCAACTCTGTTAATGATACCTCATGGGTTTGAAGGATTGTCTTAATTCTTCTTTTTTGATTATTTAATATAGCTTCTGTTCTACTTTCAGTCCTATTAGAAATGACGAAACAGCCACCTATCAGAAATGGTGAAACAGACTGACACCAATTTTTCTCAACAATTTTTACATTTTAACCTGTGTTTATTTGAATTTTAGAGTATCTGACAGTAAGAATAAATAATACTTACAAAAACCCCTCATCCTTCCTTTGCTGCAGGAAAAGGGTTAAAAAGGGCTAAAAGAAGTATATGTTTCATGACTGTGTCAAACAGGGACCAGAGTAAATGTGAACATGTCTACACAGGTTGCTTGAAGGTCTCCATGGTGATTAATAATGTATGGTTCAACATTAGACAGCCCTCAGGAAAAAACTAGATAAGATTATAAAAGCTATTAATGCTCTACTAATCTTGTAGGTAATTAACAGTTCTTTCATTTGAGCTCTAACAAAAAGGTGAAATTTTTGATTATAGTATTTTCTGTTTTGATTTATGCCATTTTTTTTTAATTACAGGTGCGAGCTGAGCTCCAAATGCTGTGATTATAATTTGCATATCAGGTCTACTAAAACATTGCTGTCCCTGACCTGTACTGCACAGCAGGGCCATCCCCCAACCTGTGCCATCAGCAATGCGAGTGACAGCAGAGAAGCTGCCAGGTTTGCTGAACATCTTCAGAGACTGCAATACAAACACATAGAAACACCCCTGCTGCCATAGCTTCCATATTACTTTTAAATCCTATTCAAAGTACCATGTAACCAAAAAGCAGGTAAACTAACTGCATAGGTGGATGAGATAAGCATACATTTGTGTCTTTTATTTTCCTACCTTTCTACTCTAATTAACCATCTTCCAACAGAAAAAAAAAACCCTCTCCATGGAAATCAGATTAATAAATTTTACACAGTTTAAAGTTATAATTCCCCAAGCAGCTGTAGTGTGACCACACTATTCACATATACCAAGGTGTTAACAGCATACACAGCAATGCAAAATACTACTGACGTGGAAGACAGCCAAGCTACAGCTATGCAGGACCCATAAATTTCCATATCCTGCCCACTGACTATTAAGCAAGCTTATTCTCTTCCATCTGGAACTGCCCAGCTCTGAATCACAGCAATTACGGCAATTCATACCACTTCAGTGCTAGGTGGGGAGAGTCACCATTACTTTTTCTCTATTGCAAAAGCAAACAGCTAGTGTTCCGCAAACTGGGTTTCTGCACCTACTTCCCAGTACATTCACAGTGATTTTCAAGTTGTCAAACTATAGTTTCATGCAAAATCAGAGGACCCTGGGGGATTGCATAGGGTATGCTCAAACTTGTTGCAAAAATCTTACCAATTTACACACTTGACATAATGCTTATGTGAGCTAACACCCACTGAAAGTCCACTGTTATTTCACCCTCTTTTGGGCTAGTCCAGAAGGAAGAAACTTTAGGCAATCAAGCATCGAAGTTTAATGCTACGATCACATGGAGCTCAACTAACCTCAGTATTATGAACACTGTAAACAGACCCTCATTAATTTTATCAATACTGTGTTATACTATAAAATTGTAGCATGACACAGTAAAAATACAGCAACAAAGTTCAAATACAGCAACTATAATTCAAGTATGTATACACTATGATGTATTTCAAGCCAATCTCATGCCAAGTTGGTTCATCTACCCCATCACTCTGGATTGCTGCGGTATGGCAACTCATGTTATAGTTGAGGTAGATGTTTTCCTACTATCTGACTCTGTTTCAATATATCTCAGAAGAATAGCCTTTTTCTAAGCAGCTGTAATTTAACTCTCAGTTCTCTGTTTTTAATCCTTATTCATCAAGCCAGTTATAATTACAGTCCTCCCTTTACGAGCTTTTCCAAGAACCCTTGACGTAGCTAACTTTTTCACATGCATTTCTTGGCCTGTATCTTTGGTTGTCTTCTGTCGATTGACTTACTATCCAGCAATATACTCTTCACTTAACTTTGGAGCAGGGATTTTTTGACACCATTTGCTGATGTTACACACTCCCATTCAGGACATCGCCACTGCTGATGCCGTTCTTACAACCACTCCTCTATGTTCCTGGGATGCCCAGGGGCCCTCAACAGTTCTTTGATGAGTTTCTATGCCCTTGTTCCGAGCTGCACAAATCCAGAAAAAGGTGCTCATGATCCCCATACAGTAGATAACAGAGTAGATTCAACTGATCGGGTTTTTCTTTGTTTTGTTTCTTTTTCAAAGGTAATATATGATTGTTACAATCTGATTTTCTGCTAAACTTTCAGTTTGCATAAGCTAAGTGAGAAACTCTGGGTGGAAGTGAGATGTAGATTGAGAAAGTGAAGCCAAGGGAAGAACAGCCTTACATCTGAGCATTATCTGCAAATAGGCGAGGTGCATTTCAAACCAGTAATGCCGTGTGCAGTTTCTGCTTTGCAGTTACTTATTAGTCCTACTGCCATATCACTACCGCATATGATCCGGCATGTTACCCTCATAACAGGATTGCACAGCTCTCATTGACTTACTGTCCAGCTCCCCAGATACTCATGTGATTGCTTGATGCCACTATGCAAGAGAAAATCACAGAGTTCCTAAATCTGACCTACGGATAACAGCTACTCCCATGCACAGAGATTAGGATTTCAAGGACTACCAAGTATAAAAAATGCAAAGCCACAGGGTTCACCCATAGCCAGCAGTCATTAACAGCATGGCTCAGGGTGCCTACAGACATGGGTACCTGACCCAAACTGTTCCCACACAGATCTCATCACTGTGAAACCAACTCAGCAACTGGAAAGGAGCATAAAGCTGCAAAACAGTTTATCAAAGCTGTATGTTTAGATGCCTAATACTAAAAATACCGCCTGGTCGCTTGGACAACCAGACCACTTCCCTAACAGAGTTGGACTTTAGTGGTCCAAAGAAATATGAAGGGAAAGAGAAAAATAATAGAAACACATACCTTCTTCGGAGAAGACCACTTCCTCAGTATTTAATTCACAACTGAAAAAGAACTTCATGGCATTATGCCAAATTCTGGGCAACGCAGCTGTAGCCAAGGACTGCCTCTCACTATATTCACTGATATCAACTCTATAGATACATAAATATGTAAGCTGGCACCTGATCAAGAATACACAAGGCCAGAGCCCAGGACGTGGTTTTCTAAATGACAGAAACCTGTCCCAAATCTCATTTATTATTTGGGGCTGGAACCCACATCTCTCTCTAGAAAAAGTGAATGAGCATTCCCCAGTGTAAGGAGATGTCACATAACAATAAAACCTTGTGCATATTTAAGAGACATTTACTAAAACACCGTTGCATCCATTTCATCTTTCACAGGGAGATCGCATGTATGAGACTTTTCTTATAGGGCAGCATGTGACTTCATTATGTGAATTCCACAAACTGCAGCTTACACTCTGCTTTAAAATTACAGCTTAACAAATCAGCACCACAGTCGAACAAGACATCACTCCCCTTTAACTTTAAGGAGGCTTTTACCAACAAGTCTGGCTGCTTGTCTCCATCTCCTCGCCAGTATATACCCGTACAGCAGTAATGCTGAGCGCAGAGGAGATGGAGACATGCACCTCTGCCTAACCACTCAGCACACCAGGCGATGTGGCCCCACTGTGAGGACTTTGCAATTCAGTGCAGGCTGAGAGCAGGCATAGATAGAAAAACCAGGGTGATGATTATGCCTGGGGAGCAATCAGCTGTCACAGCCCATCAGCTGCCCACCACCATCAGGAAACAGCCTATAAGCACCATTTGAGAGATGACATGTACAGAAAGATCCCCACTTTTATGGCACTTTCTGTTTGATTTGGACACAAAGATGCTCTGCTGCAGCTAAGCCCTTTTCCTTCAGGATGAGACCATGTCCTTGCCTGCCTGCACTGTTCAGCCATGCATCTGACCAGCTGGTACAAGAGCTGATATGCACCCTGGGCATGTCAAATGATTGCTACCCTTGCTCCACCTACACAAAAGGATGCTTACTTCAGCAGGACTGAAATACCACCAGCGACAAATTTCCATCCACTTTAAAGCCAGCTGTGGACAAGAAGGTCTGCTGAAATAAAAGAAATTAACAACAAGAAAATATAAGTAAATTAACAACCAATATCTGGGATTTACTTTAAAAAGGCTGCCAACTTCAGGGAGTTAAGGGATTTTGTAGGTGAAGGTTATTTTCTTGATAGGGAAAGAAAACTAAGCACAAAGCCAGCTCCTTTGCTCCTGTATCTCATCCTTATTCTTCATGCTCTCTTCCTTGTCTTTCTTAATATCCCATTCTGGAAAAACTTGTAGATTTACTCACTGTCAGCTGGCTGGGGCAGCCACAAGTTGCTCTTTTGTCTCAATGGTGAATTGAAGCAGAAATCTATTCAGTCCCAGGCCACAGGGGAGCTGTGCTGTGAAACGCCAGCTAAAACACGACAGGGCACAGCGACAACTGAGATGCAAGGGCACGGAGGAACTCTTCCACCCCTTCCAGCCTGCTAGAGCTGCTCATTCCTTGTTTGTTTATTGCTTGCAACCCTCTCCTACGATTATCTAGAAAAGAGCTTTAAATCCCCAGTGCCTGCTGCCAACAGGCCAGGCACAAAACTTCCAACAACCAGCTCCCTCCACTAAACACAGCCACGGGAATCTCCACCTCAGCAGATTTAGATCCTTACCCACAGTCAGCTCACACCAAGGGGCTCCTACTGTCGCTGATTTCCATGAACTTAGGACCAAACCCACGGCGTGACACCACCGGGTCTCAGACTCCCCCTGGACCTCCGATGGCATGGCCAAAGCAGGAGGGAGGTGAGAGGAAAACCGCCCCGCTCCAGGAAGGGGGAGCACCTCCGGAACCAGAGCTTACTGCAGCAAACCTGTGTGGGATTTATTCCTGGCTCTATCCAACGTGCTCACTGATTCCTTCTGCAAGTTAGCACCAGCCAGTTTACCCCTCTGTTGTTCTGGTTTCTATATATCGTTTTATTACTGGTCTCACAAGAGTGCAACTGAAGTAGCTACAGAGCAGCACAATTTTGTACCAGAAGTGAACTACCTACAGAACAATCACTTAGGGGAATTCTTCCTTTATGTATACTTTACACACACACTATTCACATATGTAATTTAGCTCTGAAGGCTCCCGGCCACCTATCAAGCGAAAGGAGAGAACCAGAGAATGCATTTCTGTGCTCCTGCGGCTAAGATAAAATCCACCTCCCTGTGTTCATAATATATCTCTAACTCCAGATAAACAACCATTGCAAAGGACCTCTCTAGCACCCAGCACTGTATTATCATTGCTTGAATACCAAAGGGTTCTTAACAGTAAAAGGTATAGCTGTCATTTAAAAATCAACCATTTTACATTTTTAGGATTTCCTGCTTTCTAACAAACTACGTGGTCATTCGTGCGACAAGTTACAAACGTATCTTCAGAAATCATACCTCTGGTCACAGTAGCAAAACACGAGAGATGTTAAAGAAGTTACTATTTTCAGCTGAACGCACAGAGAAATTAAAATATGCTTATTTTAAGTAGGTTTTTCTAAGGACCCCATTGGTAGTCTGATGATAACTCGTTATACAGTTGTAATGAATGCTTACATTTTAAGTTAGTGTTATGCAACCGCTGGGACATTTTAATTGCAGATAAACACATAGTAACCAAAAAAACCACCAGTCCTTTTATTAGATATTAAGTTTTAAATGTCAGTGAGCAAGTTTGTTTTTCAAGCAGGAACACATTTGAGTTTTCAGGATGACAGAGTCACTCATCTGAAAAAATCAGTTCCACTTGCTAAAATAAGCTAACTGGTTTCAATAAATGCAGAGCTAGGACAAACAGGAAGGACATTTTTTGTTAAATGTTTATCCTTTTACAATGTGCAATTGTTTTGGGTTCTGGATTTCTAACATTATCACCAAACCACAAAAATCATGGAAATATTTTATTTTCTATACGAAAAACTCTCAAGACCACAACAGTTCCCATGCAAAACTCAGAAAAAAATCACTATATCACCGTTGAGAAAAATCGCATGTTCAGACTGAATTTACCTGTGCTACACTAGCTGATGAATCAATAGTATAAGGCTGGGCTGCTCAAATCTTTGATGGGGTAAAAAGCCACACAGGGTTGTCATGAGTGTCTGCTCAGCAAGCTGTGAAAGGACCATCGTATTTCTGCTTTGCAGCAGGTTAGCAAAGGATACCCAGCAGAGCGTTTCTTATAAATACAGTCTTAAGGGCTGGATAAACACAGATGATTTAGGCACAGCCAAAAGTGGTGCTTAGCTTAAAAGTATGCTCGGAGCTGGGATTAGTCATCTAAGCTCCTTATTCAGTACCAGGCAAAAATGAGGCACACAAACCCAGGATTCATAAGCACCAGCACCAGGCCTCACCCTTGCCAGCAGAGGAGGTGAAGAATGAAGGATGGATGTGACCCCGTTACACTCACACAGGCAGGTAACAAAATCCCCACTGCATGGAGACGCAGTCAAGTCTTTACAAAAACCCCCACAGGCAGCCAGTCAGCCAATCCTTTCAAATCCCCTGCCCCTTTCATCTAAAAGCCCCAAGCTACCACTGCTGTGCTAGCATGAGAGAAATTCAGAATCAAATCCCTGCTTTGAGGTAATCTGAACTCCACCCTTCCCTGCCCTGTCTGCAGGGCATCCTCGGGTCGGAGCTGAAACCCAGGTGCTGGGGGAGAGTGATAACCTGCTAGCACCTGGAGCACCCCTGGGCTGTGAGCAAATAATTTGCCACAAAAGCCCACCTGAGGCTGAGGTTGCCATGACAAATGATCCTTTTATTAAATACCTGGTTAAATGGGCACACAAACTTGTAAACCTTAACGGCATGGAACTAATGCAAACCCTCAGGCTGCTATTAATCATGCTTCCATTCCAAATAATTTAAAAACTAATGACTTGGTTTTGTTATTTTCCTTCAGATACTGGGTATCTAATGGAAGGTGTTCAGCTGGCTGATTAACTATCCCTCGCTGGCATACCTGTGAGGATCCCACTAGCTTGGGAAAGGAGAGGTACACCAGCTACCTCAGAAGATATTTATGTGTACCCGTCAGTAAGCAGTAACGTTCCAGCTACACACCTGGAACGTGTTCTCCCACCCTCCAGCAGCAGCACGGTAGTTAACTCAAAATTCGAGGATTTACAGCCCCTCCAAAAGGCTAAAACCTCACTCTTGTTTCTTGCTGCCTTATTGACTGTCCAGTCCCTGAGATCCTGCTTGAGTCTGCTTTCTAAGGTATTCTGCAGTCAGCAGTCTGGTGGGCTAAATGGATGCATTGTACAAATGTGTGTCCCACCAAATGTAAATGTCCTCCTGCCTACTCAATGTTGCCTTGCTCCTGGTCACCAAGCGAAGGGCGCTCAGAGCTCCTCACCTACCCTCACCCCATTGTCCCGCGCCCCTTTCTCATGCCCCTCTTATTCATTTGCTCTGGGCCACAGATAGTCCTTGATATATTAATTCTTCTCAGAATGGACTAAACATTTTCATTTTTGTCTCAGGCTTCTCATCCTAATGAAAAAAACACCTACTAAGGAAAGAATGGAAGTTGGGAGTATCCTCCTGTGGGTTCCTACGGCTCCTTGTGTGCACAAGAACACCACTGCCTTTATTCACACAGCCCATCCTCACAGGCCGACTACATTAACCCCTCCACATTGGAGGAACTGCTCAATATTCACTGAAAAAAATTAGAGCTGCCAGCGCAGCACGCTCATCTTCTCTCACACCCCAGGTGGAGCACGTCTGAGCCCTGCTGCCTGCCTTTGCTCTGCCCACGCTCACCCACCTGGGTTACAGCACTCACCCACAGGGCCAGCGTGCCCCGCTGTTAGAAGACTTGTCTCTCTGGAAAGCTCAGGTTGTTTAACCTCCCAGCACTCAGCCGCGAGAAATCAATGTGCTGACGAAGCAAGAGATCACGGACCTGAGGTGTTACTGTTTGCCACCTATACTGTTCTTTCAGAAAGACTTGTCACCTGAATGTCCTAAAGTTAGACCTTGCCCTGCTGTCATTCAGGATTGTTTTCACTCTATCAGTCACTCAAACAAGCACAGCAAAGCTTCCCTGAACCACCTCAGTGAGGGATCTGCCCCTGTGGAAGCAACACCTCCTCTGCCCTAGAACTCTCAAAAAAGGAATACACATTTCTGGCCTTGAAGAACTGTCTTTCCTTTATGCCCCTATGGAAAAGAAAACGTTGCTCCTTCCCCCCATCCTCTGCCACCCTCCTAATCAAACCCTCTGATTAAACTGTTTGGCCCAGTCAGATTTCAACCACTGAACTCTGAATCCAGCCTATGTTACCACAGCGTGAGGTTACCAGCACAGGTGAACCCTGCGCAGCACCCGCAGTGCTGAGGCTGGAGCACCCATCAGCCATCCAGGGCTGGAGCACCCATCAGCCATCCAGGGCTGGAGCACCCATCAGCCGCCCATCAAGCACACCACTCCCGCAAGAACACAGCCTCCAGCTGCTCACCCAGGACCCTGCTGCTGGCTGCAATGGCATCTCGACACGGGGCAGGCTCACCCAAACCTCCCGCTTCACGCCCTGTTGGGCTGAGGGTTTTTTCCAGTTAAAAATGAAATTATCAACCGAGTGTTATTTTCGCAAGCTACTTGGGGAACAAGGCTCACAGAAGAAGGTATCAGCTGCTAGAAAGTCAGCCGGCAAAGGTCTTTCATTTTTTAAGTGTCATTTTGTGCAAGAAGAGATATATAGTCTTTCCTTGCCTTCATTCAAACACCTCAGAGCCAAGGCTGAGGACCATTTCATACCAGTATCAAAAATCCTATGAATGTACATAAAAACAAGACCTCAGTGGGACAAATTAGCTTTTGGATCATTAGCAACGCAAATGGCATGAAGAGGCATTAAAAACAAAAACAGGTTATGAACTTTGCGGGAAGACATATTTTTCACACTTTATTAGTGGAAAATAAGGCGTATTTCTAGCAAGTACTTCGAAGGGAGAATGCCTTGCCCATAAATGTCTTGAGTGTCTGTTTAGTAAAGTGGAATGTGAATATCTGTGAAACCCAAGTAAAAAACATGGGGCTATGGAAAATATGCAACATATATATGAAGATCAACTCTAAACTTTTACATTCCCAAAGGGTTCAGATGTTACTATTTTCAGATACACCTACAGTTCTATACTATCATCTCCTCCATGTAGTTTAAGACAGCTTCAAAAAGCTGACTATGCTTAGACAGGTTAGAAAAACTAAACAAATCCAGTGCAAGAGGGAAAAATAATTTCTTTCTTTTCCTGTCTTTTATGACATCTGTTAGCTGCAAATAACATACTACTATGCTGTAGCTTTGCCTAAGACCCCAACGTGGAAGACACTAGTCTTTCATATCACTGAGAAAGCATTAACTTCAGGGGAAAAAAAAAGTGTCTGCTGCATTCACCAAATTTAGCAGTCCAGAGTTCAGCACTGCTCTTACGGAAATTGAAGAAATTCTCATTAATTCCAAAGAGTGAAGGGCTGGTTGTGAAAATCCTAAATATGTTTTACTAATAGAATTCATCTCGTTAATAAGATGGCATGTGAACCCGTTTTTTCCGGCTGCTCAAAGCAGCCTGTGGTTTGCTTTTATTCTTTCAAACACAATTAGCAAAGCTCTCCAGCAGCTGAATAGACCTATTCATCTGAACAAATTATTCCCTGGCAGAGTATTTTCTTTAAAAAAAAGAAAAACTCCCCAAAACTCTCTCCCATTCTGGCGTAGTCAGAAGAGACACAAAAGCCTGCCTGTCATTAATCTTGCCTGCCTGTGCCTGAAAAAAGACAAGTGGGACGTACACTGCTGAATACATTACATTTTCAGTGTCTTAGTGACACGACTGAATTGCTCTCTTCTCCCAACCCTTATCTTAGCTGGTGTACAATGCTAATTAAAAGGCTGACGTAAGGAATACCCATGGGGAAGAGTCTGGCACGGATGTTATGGATGAGATGATAAACTTTACGAGCACAGCTACCTCCCACATCGCTTTTGTAGCTAACTGCTGGAGCTCGAACAGTTGCTCTTATGCAGACTATTTCTCATTTCAGAGGGCTGAAAACATTAAATAAAATGGACTTGCCCTTTCTAATAGGTAGTAGCATCTCACTGATCTACTTACTCTACATAGCTCACTCTTTCACTGAGATAACTTTACAGGCAAATCGGGCTCCAGTGCCCTTCCTCTGCTGCTCAGTTTTGGTGTGAAAAGGGCTGTGGATAGGGTAAAACCCATGCATCCACCTCGTGAACAATGCTGTCATGTAGTTAACACAGCACAAATATTTGTTTAATTAGTTACATTTTCAGCTTTTAAATGAGAAGAAAAAACAAGCCGTGGGTGGTCTGTAACCTCAGAAGAGCAAATATCCCAGGCTGTAAAATCATCCCAGCTCAGAATACTGGGTTGGACATAAAAAAGCATTTATTGAATCTCAGACCTGAGTCAGGAACAGAAGATGCATTAACAGCTTCCAAACTGCAGCCTACCGCCAATTCATTAAGTGTTCGGCATTATTTAATAAAAATGGCTTCTGCATATACTTTAACTGAAACCCTATTTATACATAAACATTTTTAACTAGAGGATCTGTTGGGAGTTATTCACACACCAATTCAGAGGGAGTTTCAAATTCTTCCCTCAAGTAAATGCATGCAATTCCCATTGCTGTTTGCCTCATCTAGGCTACAGGTCTGCAAGCAGAGCTTGTCCTGTATTTTCCAATTAAACCAGGGATCTCGATTGGTTTATAGAGACCAGGACATGTTGCTGTTGATGTACTGGTAACGTACTAACTTTATAGAAGTGAGAAAACTGCTATAATTTGTGTACTAGTATTGAAGCGATTCTACTGTCCTCATGCTTGAACCTCAAATTTGAATGTATTTTTGAAAAAAATCCTCTTATTTTTGGCTATTTTATCAGAGAAGTCAGTTTCCAAGTAGGTACAAAATAAAATGGTCAGGCTCTCTACAGAACTACGGGATGTTTCCTGAAAAAAATCCATGACGCTATTGAGCACTGAAACGAGGGCTGAGCAGATCTGATGCTTCAGCCCACAGTTCTTTGGGTTATATTAACACGACGGCAACTGCTTTCAGACTCCGAAAGTGGTGATCAAGCAAACTAATAGTATTTGCTAACAGACTCAGGCAGCTGTTGCAACGCGATGTTGCAACGGGAGATTGCGGACAGGGATCATCATCATTTTTAGCCCCATCCTGTGCAACTACTACCTACCCGAATACTTCTAAGGCGCTTTCTCTGAATCTGTCACTCTTATTTTTGATGCTGTTTAGTTAAAAAGTGCTTAAGGAAGCTTTTTCCTTCACAAGCAAGATTCCTGGAGGAGTCAGAGGAATTGCTTTTTCCACACTTTCCTGCTCACTCACAAGGCACAGATTCTTCTACCTTCCCCATTTCCACAGCATAACGCCCATGCAAAAGCAACAGTAATTTCTGACCTGGGAAAGATCACGTTTTTCTCTTTTCTGTGTGATTTCACAGCTGCAGATGAAGATGGCCAACACTCTTTGACCTGTTACTCCTCCAAGGGCCATATGTGTTCTCCATCCGGCAATGGGACAGCTGCTGCTTTAGGACTTTGCCCTTTCTGTCTCCCTTATCTTTCCTTCTGTCATCTGCTTATTTTCCATTTTTATGATATTCTTTTTTGGTAGATAATAATGTCTTAGGATTAGTGCTGGCAAAAGGCCAGGACAAAACGGCAGTGCTAATGACTTTCATTTGAGTTAGGGTCATGGCGAGATAATTTAGACCATGGACCCGGGGCCCCATCTTCCCATGACACTGGAAAAATTCACACAGAGAAGCAGAAACACTGAATGCTTCAAATCCAAACCTCCCTGAGTTTATGCTCTTGGGACACAGCTTGCAGAAAAGGGTAAGGATTGTATTTCAACACCCGTGGACAGGACTTCAGATGGACTGTACCAGCAATTGTACTTCCCCAGAGCTGCTGTTTTCAGGAGCACAACCCAGCAGAGAAAAATCCACCTCTGCCACTTCCCGCCCACTCAGCTGAAGGACCTCTCCCCACCAAGCTTCCCTTGGAGGACACAACCTTGCTCAGTGCACGCCCAAGCCAACATTGCCACTTTCTCTCCATGCTGCCAAAAGAAGCACTGTTAATGAGGTGCCCACTACTCATGTTATCTTTCAGAGAGGAAGGAATCGGCCCTCAGTTTGGCTTTTTATTTTTCCCCATTAGTTTTTAAAATGGATTTTTTTCTTAAGCCTGAAGGCTGCCCTGAAATGTTTCACTTCTGAACACACCAGCAGGACAATCAGTTACAGCAATATGAAGCATCTCCTTCCCACTGTCCAAAGTGGGGAAATGCAAAATTCATTGTAAATGATGAAAAGCAAAACAGGTAATTAAAATTCACACACTGTTAATAGAGAAACACAGCTAATGTTTTTTGCCATGCTCCACCCAAGAAGATAAAGTTTCTTTTTCCCACTGGGTTAGGGGGCTGTGAGCAAGTAGGTAGGTGAGGGTCTGCTGAGATCTACATAAGTTAAGCATCTGTGTAATACCAGGACACTCTGCCTTTGGAATCAAACCTCCCTCCCCCATAGCCACGATCTGTAGCTCTCCACGGGGAGCCCCAGATCCTTACGGCCTCCACCAAAAGCTTCCCATGAGACAAGGACTGATGTTTCACATAGCAGGAAGCTGTGGTAGGTGTAGACAGATCACAGGTCCTCCCTCTGCCCCAGCAAGAAGGGATTGGGAAGGGTACAGAGAGCCAGGCGCCAAAGGAAGAGCAGGAAGAGGAGCAAGCAGCAGCCCCATGCCGCTGCCTGGCCCTAGTAAAGGCTTACATTTTTGGGTGAGCGAGTGCCTGGAGCAAGATGAACAGCTCTGGATTACAGGTGGGAATGTGATATAAGGAGAAGCATCCCTCAGAGCCAGGCAGAAGGTCAAGGACGAGGCAGCAGGGAGCCAGGCATCTGTGCAGCTGCTCTGGGACAGCCAGAAGCACTGCCAGCACCGACGCCTGATTGCACAAGCAACCATGGAGTGAAGAAAGAGAAAAGAGGACTTCTGGTAGCTGTGCAAGGAGTGTCCCCAACAAACACATTAGCCTGCAAAATCACCCCGCAGCCAGCACAGGGGGCTTTGCTCTCTTATGGATCCAACTCTGCTTGACCCTAACAGAGCTTGCATCTATTCATCATCTATCAACGCTGAACTTGCATAGGGTTTGCAGTGGGTCCACATCCTAAAGAACACTAAGGCATCCTCTTGCCCGCCTCCAAACCACCCACCATAACACGATCCATCACTGATGATCTGGACAGACAGCGTTCCAAGCTCTTGACAGTTCAACACTTTTCTCATCTGGGGAAACGTCACACTGCCCGCACTAGAAAAGCCACAAAACTGGGGATGACTGGATCTTTAACATTCAAAATCACATTTCTCACCAACCACACCAAGAGCAGGTGGCAGATTTTCAAGGTACATATCTTGCCAAGTGACATCTGTAAAAGGGCACACAGAGGTAAAAGGGAGGAACAGCACAAATTACAGTCCCACACCTTGTTCAAAACTCATTTAGCACATTCTTCTGAGAACAGCACCTTGAACTCCGATGGGATTTCTCTACTAACCCGAGGCAAAGAACACGAACAAAAAAAACTACTTCTAGACGTTGAAAGTTTCACAGGAAAAATACAAGCCACTGATGTGATTCAACATTAGATTTTAAATAAAATACTTAAATAAAATACATCCAAGTTCTAAGAAACACAGGTTTTCTGAAGACAGCTGAGTTTATGCAATAAACTGCAGTAAAGGTCATTTATTAACACAACCTCCAAGTTCATCCGCTTGTGCCTTGAACTAAAGATGATGCCTTCACCTGGGGGGGGATACCATGCTTAACGCAAAGACCTGAGGGAGATGCCTAAGTGGGAGCCAGTAAATGAGGGGTTTGAGCTGTTTTCTTGAGTTCTGGGCACAAATTCCCCTAAACCTTCTTCTAGGAGTCAAAGCAGGTGCTCTGACTGCACCAGTTCTTTTCCTTTCACACAAGGTACCAGCTTTCAAGCATTTATCCTTGCTGCAGCATCTTAATTTGATAGAGTGCACTTCATAGCAACATTTGAATTTGTTTGAACATCAACATAATACACAGCCTTACTCTATGCAGCCAAAATTTCTTCTGTCTTTATGGGTTCATTATTCCTCTACTTGTAGACGTGTATGATAGTGAGAGGAGATCTGCATCATGCTCTTAACTGCAAGAAATTTACATTTTTCTTGATAATTGCTTTTCCTATGGAATTGTTTGTATTACAGCTCCCATTTCCTACAGCTAAAGACTGACCAAACTCTCTTCAAGACTTTTTTATTTTCTAAGCGTATTTGAAAAGTTTACTCCCCATCATGAAGAAGTCTGACTGTCGGGGAAGTACTTCTATCAGCATGCAGAAATCTCTGTAGGTATGTTCTATACATTATTGCTTTCACAGAACACTTTTCTATGAAAATCCCTAATGAACTAGGTTTGCAGTAGCTCAGATGCAACTTTCAGAGGCATCATCCAGCTACATTTTGAGAGATTAAAAAAATATATACTTTCCCATATCCATCTCTGGCAGACAGTGGCACACCCCTAGGTTTAAAACAACTCCCAGTGACTACAGTGGTATTTTAGACAGCTTAAAATAAAAACAGCAACAACCTAAACACGCTTACTTAGCAAATAAGACCACTTATCTCATATGCATCAAGAAAAACTTCATCAGATGCAATACATAGAGTGTAATTTTCTGAGATCTGATTCCACCATAAAAAAAGTATTGGGAGAGAACAAAAACAAAGAACTTAATTATTTGCCTGTAAAAAAACAAAAAAGGCAAGCAATTGATGGGAGAGGGAGAGAGACCTGGCAGTCTGCCTTTCTGCTGATGAACAAGGGGACAAGCACGGGACAACCAGTCATGGACAGTGGTGCACAGACCTAGGACCTAGTGCACCTAGACCAAGGACCAAGTCTATTCTTGCTAAGGAAAAAAAAAAAAAAAGAGAGAAGACAGATTATATCACGAGCAGTGGGCTTTTACAACTGAACCAAGGTGATTCTGTCCTGAGAAAGGCTCTAATTAAGTGCATGTTTATGAAGATGCTAAGACCTAAAGCCTGTTGTCAAGTACTTACATAGTCATCCTCCTGCAGACCTTGCTTCTGAACAGAACTTTTCACCTCCAGGGAAAACTTCTCAAACTCAGGCTTCACGGTCCTCAGCAGAGTGATGGTCTGGAGGTACGAGTATGCCTTCTTGGCTTCGAGGTCATATTTGTCTCCTCTTCTCCAAGAGCCATTTCCTAAGGGGAACACAAGCATATCGCCAGCTCCAAATTAGGTACAGGATTGCCTTCCTTTCTGCACCCAGAAGTCCCCTCTCCTGCACCTTGGGGAGATGGCAGAGTACAAGGGAGAACTGAACCCGCTCCAACATGCACAGGAAACCGGGCAGGGAAGAATGACTGGTGGGAAGTAAACCTCCAAACAGAAGGACAACTTCACCCCCATGCTGTGCTTGCTTATTTTTAAAGGGTGGAACGAAGCCTACACGTGAGAAGATGTCTTGGAGCAAAAAGCTCTTGCCAGATCTCAGACGCAGAGATATTTCAGTTAGAACATGTGAGGGAGGATTCGACCACAAAATTTTTGTTACACATCACTCCACCAGCGACACTCTTGAACAGTCAGAAAGGCACCAGTAAAGTCAGTAGTATGATCATCACCCCGAGTGGGAGGCAGATGGTGCAGCTACTTCTCCCACAGCGGTCAAGGAGAAAACCATGTGTGCAATGGCTGCCAGACCAGCCCTGCTCTTAGTGGAAAAGAAATAGTTAGAAATAAAACGGGATCCTGCGCCTTTGCTGTATTTACTTGTGTTTAGCGTCACAGCAGGGGAACAACTTAACACACACCACCAGTAAAGTAATCAGATTTTTAAAAACCAGGATAGCTGACCGGTTGTTAATTAGCAGAGGAGTCCTTCTGCTTAACCAGGCCTGACCTTAGCAGGTCCTGAGACCCCGATCCAAAGCTTCAGCAGATCAGTGCAAGGGTTCACACTGCCCTGGACCAGGTTTTGTGCTATTCTGCATAAATGATAAACAAAAGTAGCCTAGAGGGAACAGCAGTAGCCCTAAGCAGTGTGCCTTTAAATGCTTACGAATAATTAAAAGCTAGACAGTAATTTTGTTTTTCAAACAACAGCAACAAACCCCATCATGGCTAAATGAGCCAAGACGAAGACTAACACTAAGCTCCCAAGGATGACCTGGAGGCACACCGGACCCTGAGATGAGAGGGGATGTGGCTGCTTTGCTTGGGTTGAGGACCACGGTGCCATATGGACCAAGAGAAGCAAGCAGTTTGGGAGCGGAGAAGCTAATGGAGATGGAGTCCAGGCATCAGACCCATGGTGCTCCTTGCACAGCACGACCAGCTGCATCACATGCCTGCAGGAGCAAATTCATGGACAGACTAGCCCAGACCCCCCGAACCAGGTAAATATAGAGCCTGCGTTTTTTCCTCTCAGTATCCAGGCACTGCCGCCAGGATTTTTTTCCCCCTTCTTTCTTTTGACAATAAGTATAACTGGAGAATCGCTCTGCTTCCTCAGAAAGTACAGGGGAAGGAACAAAGGACTTGCACTTCTCTGGAGGACAAGTCGTTCCTCATGCTGCTTTTGGCTCTGGGGCAGCTCCCACCACTCGCAACATGGGGCAGGAGGCACAGGACCACCTGAGCCCTAATATCCCTCTTTTCCAACCCAGGAAGTTCTTATTTACCACAGATCAGCACCACCTACGACTGCAATCTTTATAAACGTCATGAACCTTGCTAATTCTTACATCTTTTTTCCTTCCCTTTTTTTTTTTTTTCCAGTTATTTCACCCTCTTGGGAAGAAGCTCTAGATACATCTGCCTTAGTTTAAGGATTTATTTCCCAATACAAAGTTTAGCTGTTCGAAATTACTTACGCCAGGGACCCTATTCATCAGACCTGATGGAAACACTGGTGAGCAACTACCACCCCACAGTCTGATTTTGGGCTCAGAGGCAGCACTTTTCCCTTCAACGCCTGCACCCTGTCCTTGTTAACTGCTTTCCAAATGAAAGAAATGCACATCTGGCAATTGTCAGCTAGCACCTCCTGCTAGCTTCCCTGCAAGAGGATACAAGCCCTGCCACAGCCTCAAAGATGAAAAGCCTCTGCCCCAGCTGGGTACCTGCACTTCAGAGGTGCAGTATGCAAGAAGTAGGGCAGAGACTACAGTATGAAGGGCTTTGCTATAGCTTTGCATTTACAAATGGAGATGGCTAAAGAGTGAGATTATACACAAAAAAAACCTGGTAGTGCTGGTAGAGTGTGAATAAGCTTCTGTCCTGGACACTACATGTATTTATTTTTAAAAATCCTGACACTGGGAGCAGGGAAGGCACACTTGCATAACAGCGTTCCTAGCATAATTTACATGTTTAAATTCCTTCATGGATTGTTTTGTGGGAGGTTGTCTTTCCACAGTACTTACGTGCAATTATTGCAGCCTTGGAATTTAATACGCCTGCTCTTCTGAAAAATCAAAAATATTCAGAACAGAGGGCAACAACAAACTGCAATGTGGTCATCTGAACTCAAAGGCAAAGTGCCAATTTGCCAATAACACGCACTCTTAGATTTTGCATATTATTCATAATAAGGTATGAGATTTAGTCTCTCCAGGCACTGAGAACTAGGAATTTTCGGGCAATTTCTCCACATTTCTTTTTCGTGCTTGCTTTTCACATGTGATGACCACCTGCACTGTCACCTTCTGATGCACAGTCATTTTGCTTTTCACTGGAAACACATCCACGACGAACCAGAAAAACCGGTTTAAAAGAACTACTACTTAGAAATGTCAGGAAATGCCACATTCTAACAACACTGAATCAGGAGGCAGTTTTCATTAATCCCTTGGAAAAGCTACAAGCAGACTGGACTACCTGTGATGGGAAGGAGGATGGTGCTGAGACTCCCACACAATCACGGGGCAAACGGGTATTGCTTCCATTGCCATGCCACCAGAGGTCCCATGCCAGGACGGCACAGCACAGCCCTGTCCGCGGCTGGACAAAGTGCCGACTACTGGGGACTGCCAACTACCGGGGACGCATCCCTGGGGACACCCACCCCACATGAGCTGTGACTCCTGGAGTTGGGTGCCGAGCCCGGGGATCGCACGACTGCCTCCCTCAATCGCCACTTCCTCCTAGCAAATACCATCCCGGAAAGCAAAAACATTACAAAACGCAGCAGCCCACTTCCTGCAGGCGCTGCTCTCATGTGAGCATCCCCTGCTTGAGGAGAACTTTGGGTACCACCTGTCCCAGCCAGCTTCAGCGCTTCTCGGGTAAATCACCCTGCACTCATTTCAGCCAAGGCAATGAAACCCTCATTTGCTGTAGGGTATGATTCATCTGAGCCACCGCCATCACCCAGGGATGAGGTGAATCGCTGTCCAAGGGTGCCTGCTTCTCCCCTGTGACTCCAAAGGGAGCCCAGCTCATGCACAGACTTGTACTCACAGCCAGATGAATCACTTCCGACGCATTTCTACCCTGCGAGATGAAATGCAGCAGAAGCGCAGCGGTAACGAGCCACTGCCACCAGTCAGAGGGGTTATTTGATCAGTGGTTTCTGGCAAAGCGAAGCCTGCAAAGCTCCCAGGGTCTAGAGAAGGGCCAAAACTTCAGGGTTTTGTGTGACTGCTGATACAGGTAGACCTTCACTTTTTGCTCTGGTCCTGATACAGGCTGCAATGCCACATGGTTTTGCTTATGCCACAAGTGATAAAGTCACTTCAAATTCCACTCAACAAAAAGAAAACCTTGATTAGAACCATTGGCTTTTATCTTGTTCTGCAACTTTACCTTTTAGTTAAGTGATTTCCTTATTACCTGGCAAAACTGGTGCTTCTTTAGCTAACCTGGACAATACATGCAGCAGCGTCCGTACTTCTGTACGTATCTGTATCTCTGAATTTCAACAGCTACACACACTCATATGGAACTTCTCAACAAACAGCACTGTTTGCTGTAAAATAATCTGAGGTGGTAGATGGATAACAAGAAGTTTATGCAAAAGAATTTAACTTACAATTAACTGATTTATCAAACTAAATACATAATCCCTTTGTGAATTCAGTTGCTCCTGTTTGGTCAGCTTTTTGAGGCTTGAAAGACAGAAAAAAACACAGGTTTTCCTTCTTTCTCAACTCCCACTTGGCTTTCAAATCAAAATGAATTTGTTATTGTAGTGGATTAGTCGAGGCAGCCTGCGGGGGGTGGGGGAGGGATTATTTTCTCTGCACCTGCGAAGAAGTCTGCTGCTTTCAAAAGCCATGTTGACACTTCAACAAAACCTAGTTCCCGAGCATGAACTTGCCTCAGCTTCAGCCATCTGATGTTGTTTAAAAATCAGTACACACACTGCTCGAGTATTACTTTGAATTTAACTGAGGCAGCTGTAGCAGCTGCGAGTAGGTTTAGTGCCTGCCATGCAGAGCCACAATATCAAATGTAACTGAACATAGGTGTATTTCAAAGAGCAAATGTATTTAACTTACATTTTAAAGTCATGTTTTAATTTGACAAATCTGATCCTTTTTGCTTAGGGGTGGAATCAGCCACCTTTATCCACCCTACTCTAGCACATTTGAACTGTCCACGTCCCACCCAGCGCTTTCCCTTCAACACAACACTGCTGAATATTTTTGCAAATGCAGTTTCTGATCAAAAGCTACAACCAGTTAGACGTGCGGCTCCCCCAGCACGGAGATGACTTCTGGAGGTGCAGGCCCTACAGCTGCCCACAGCCCCGGCCATTGCTAGTGCCTCCCTCCAGCCACCCGCACAGACCGCAGGCCACCGGGCAGCCAGGAACACCCTGAGATCTGGCCGTCACAAGGCCAGGGATGCTGCAAACCACCTACAGCTGAGCACACACAGCGCAGCATGGGGTGCCCACACCTGGCTGCTATAACCAATGTCTCCATCTGGTGCTGCTTCCCCTACAAGGAACTAAATAAGTAACGCCTTATAGTGTCCTTGGCATCTTGTGATCCACCCAGTGGCAACTACAGCCACGAGGGCCTTTTCCAGCAATACCACAGCCCAAGTGGAAGGCAACTGCGACAACAGAGAGAGACAGTGGTGTATTCTGGGACTCACCGCGGCGTATTTTGAGGCTAAAGAATCTAAAAATATTACCAGGCTTACAGAAGACTTTGCAACATACTTGGGCAGGAAAGACATTACCATATGACGAGCTGTTGAAGAGTTCAATATTGAAGAAAGCGTAGTCCCCGTTGGTCATTCCTTGCCGATGAGCAGCCAACATGATGTTCCTGATTGTGTCACCGCTGGCACACATGATTACAACTGGTGTAGAAAATGGAAAAAGCAGGTAAGAAACAGTTCAAGAACTTCAGGGAACAGTCTGTCAAGCATGAACGCTGCCAGAGACAGTGACCCCAGCTGCCCTCCCAGTGTCGCAACAAACATGACCACTCAGAAGGCAAACAAAGCTGATTTTGAAATCAGCTGACAGAGGACAGGTACCAAACACAGAGAGGCTTCCTACTCCCTTCTCTCCTCCGAAAATAATGAAGTAAAGCCTGTGTGTGATCTACGGGTTTTTACCCCTGCAACATGTGATAAGCTCTGGCTTCAAACTTCTTCAACGACATATATTCATAGAGCTGACTGCAACCATAAGCCTCACTTCCAAGTGGACAAAAGACAATCTGAAGATGAAGAATTGAAATGGTACAATGACCTCACCATTTTAAAATCCATTCCGTTGAACAGTTTGATGTAGAAACTTCTCACCTACACCTCAAGCTATCTAAAATTTAGGTATCTGGTCTAGAATTTGTTGCCTCTCTACAGTTAACGTAGAGCAGCATCTCTGCAGCTGTCTAGGGACAGTGGTATGAATCTCTCCAGGATGTGACTTTCTCACCAGAGACAGTATACAGTAAGCCTAGACAACGACCTCTGATGGGACACTTATTGTTCAGAAATGGGAGAAGCAAGTGCCACTTTCTGAGCATGAAGATTAAAGGTGGTTACAAGACTGAATGCCACAGAGCCTCGTTTGTCAAGGACCAAGAGCTAAGCACGGGCTCTGCAGCTACAACAGGACCTACAAGCCCACCGGTGTGCTCTGTGCGGCACCGCCATCCACATGGCAACAATGGTGGTCGAGAGGCCCCTTCCCCAAACTGATGGGCAGGGGGAACTACCCCCTCTGCTACCCCTTCCCTCTGCAAAGTGACAGCTGGAACTCAGGCGAGGTCTTCACCAGTGGGGAGACACCTCCCACACTGAGCACATTATACTATAAACTTTTATATAGGTTCACCAGGCTATGGGTATGAAGCTACTGACATCAGAGGGAGCAGCAAAGTATTGTGCCAGCGCGTACTTCGGGGCCATATGCTACAGCAAACTTGTGAGTGTCCTGGTTTTGGTTGATCCTGTTGGGACGGTGATTCGAAACCAACTGCACGCACGTCTCCAAGAACGCCGTCACGCATGGCAGGGCTCAAAAGCTACAATAATGTACGCAAATATTTTCACCCCAACAATAAAACTGAATCAAAACCACATTCAGCTTTTCTGGGTAGAAGTGTTTGCTATTATAAGAAACGAAAAGGCCAAACAGGCCAAATCTTTTCGCACACAATGAATCTTCTCCCATTGCTTTTCTGGTTGGATGCCATCACAGGCAGAAAGCTCCAGATGCGCTGCTGGGGTGAGTCACGTTCGGTACATCCCCACGCTTCAAGAGAGTTATACCACGCATAGCTCTGTCCCACTGATTATAGCCGAGTAATATAATAATTTCCAGAGCAACAGAGCAAGACATATTTCATGACCATTATGAAGTATATTAGCATGAAGGAAAAGGAGGAAAAAAATTTTCTTACAATAAAATTTGGATCAAATCTTTTCCAGATGCACATCAGGAACGAATTTGTCTCACTGCTCCAAATTTCAGTATAGGTGAGAGATATCCTTTTGAAACATTTCCTTGCTGCCCTCCCAATTCTCCCTCGACTTCGCCTTTATAATTCACATCTATCATAAAGAAAATAGTAATCTGTAGATGGAATCAAAGAGATTCCCACAACACCAGTAAAAGACCTTGACCAAAAGGAATTAAAAAAAGAGCAGGGGAAAAAAAACCTACTTTAAAATACATTAAATCAGATTTTGTAAGCCTCTAAAGGAATTTAAGAGAAGTAATATTAACTATTTGGATGTGGCTTTTAACCCAGCAGGAGAGCAAAGATTACACATTTCATGATTTTGAAGCAAGTAAGTTAAAGGCATGACTCCTGCAATCTTCCAAAAAATGTAAATTATGTGTATTTAATCAGCATCTGTACCTTACTATTGTGTACATACAATATGCAAACACATACAAAACGTTCTCCCTCCAGTATAATACACTCAGTCCACAGTAATTCTAATATTAATATTCTGAATTTATTGACTAGGATTATTGACTCATCCTGCAAATACTTAACAATTTAATTCCAGTTACAGGAGTAAGTGTTCCCTTTGCTGCGTGCATCCCTTGGACTACACGCTTATGCAGAACATACTTAAGCACAGTCCCAGGTTTGTGACCATTATGGTAAACCTAAGCCTACAGCATCAATTCTGCAGCGTGGCTAACCGAGCCTACAAGCGAGCTTGAACGACTAACGAAATTAAAGACAAGCAGTTAACTTTTATCTTCTTATTTTTCACCATGATTTTGTTCTGGCTTCAGGACTTGGGTCTTTTAAAGTGGCTCCAGGGACTGAACAGGCAGCCACTGGCAAACACGGGTGCGTGGCTGAGCGCGCTCCTGCCTCCTGGACCCCAAGAGCTCAGTGCAAGCCCCCAGCCAGCAGCAACCGAACCCACGGGGCCAGCCTCTGCCCCGGGTCCCCGGGGGACAGCTGGTGGGGCAGCTCCTGTCTCTGCCCTGGGAGCGGGTATCCTCATCGGCCTGAAGGCACGCTCGCACTCAGAGCAGCTCAAGGAAGCCCGATCAGTCCAGTGGACCACCACCAGCAGCGATCTCTGGAAGCACAGAAGGTGCAGCGTTACAGCACAGGACAGTGTCACGGCAGGTGCGACACAGGAGCCCTTAAAAACTGGTGAGAAAAGCAACCAACCAAAAACATTTCTAGAAAGTGCTCCAGACAGTGCCCTGTTGCCCACAAGCCCTGCTGCCCTGTGGAGGGGACATCCAAGGAGTCCCCAAGGGAAATTAAGAGCTCATCTAAGGCACAGGGTGTGTCCTTCATGCCATACATGACTTTTCAAATATTGTGACAACCTGAAAGATGCCACGAGCAGCAGAACCCCCCCTCAGGCGCAGAGGGACGTGTCAGCCAAGTCCCATGGTCACTCCTTAAAGTCAGAAAGGCGCAGGTGGAAGCTGAAGGGCCCAGCTTGAGCCAGAGGCCAAATGAAGAGGTTAGATGGAGGGGTCCCCACTAGGCACGATGGGGGGGGGGAAGAAGTAAGACAGAAGGCTGCTTTTGTTCAGTCATTTGCAAGTCACAGAACGAAGCAAGACCAAAGGTCTCAGCTCAGCAAAGCGTTTAAGCCCAGGCTGAAAGCAAGCCTGTCTTCCCTGACTGTCAGCGCGGTCTGATGAGCAGGGTTTGCCTTTCGCCATCAGTCGCGGTCCCACAGCAGGGCCACAGCTCCCTTTGGCCAGGGGCGAGCACTCGTCTTTTCCTGCCGTAAGCACGCTTTCGTGCTCTTAGCATCAGGAAAGCCAAACATACACACACAAGTTACGTTGATTAAAAAAAAGAAAAGAATCTTTCCTCTCGCAGCCGTTTCCCCTAGCACTTACACATTTCTTTCCCTCCATTGGGAAATTCCCCGAACGGTACTTGCTAGGAAAGCTCTATTTTCAGCACCTGCTTCAGAGCAGAGAGAAATTAAGAGCTGCAGGCTATCAGAGCCCAGCTAACGTGCCGAGGAGCTTGTGCCAGGTCAGGGTTTTCACAGCAGCGTCACGGCACCAGCAGCGCAAGGCTGCTCTGCCCGCAGCGCCAGCCGTGCCCGCCACGCACCGCGCGATCTTCACCCCTCCAGTTCTGATGCCATTTTAACGTTCCGCAACCAGGAACATCTCAGAGTCGTACGGAGCACTTCGTACACCAACCCCTCTTTCCGAAAACAGCCAAGAGCTTCCCCCGGCTCGCTCCCGCGTCCCACCCCTGGCATACGCCTTTTTCTCTCCTCGCAGGAACTCACCGGGGAAGCCTACGGCTGGCGAAAGCCCCTGACAGAAAATGCCCTTTTCGGTGAGCCCCCCCACCCGCGCACCTCTCGCCGGGACGCGGGGGTAGCACGCGTCTAAGGACAGGCTGGCGGGTCGCGGGGCGCCCGGAGCGCTTCCCGACGCGCAGTTACCTCACCCCCAGCCCAGGGGTGACTTTCCCCGGGCGTTTCGCGACCCGTTTACCCCCGCGGCGTTTCGCCAGCGGCCGGGGGCAACACAGCTGCGCCCACTCACGGGTTTCGCACCCCCCCCCCC
>Ga0065711_1000360_pt1 | contig 70883 bp, 52 predicted proteins | sample Hoacrofraction12_FD_59098 | JGI IMG/M metagenome (GOLD analysis project Ga0065711, IMG submission 59098) | Hoatzin crop microbial communities from Cojedes, Venezuela - Epithelial fraction 12 v2 (version 2) | ecosystem: Host-associated > Birds > Digestive system > Esophagus > Crop | place... | reverse complement strand
CCGCCTCCTTGCTTGGTATTCATACCTGGGCTAGCAGAGTGCTAGGAGCCTCCTCAGGAGGAGAGCAGTTAAGAGAGCCACAAACAACCACCCTCTTCCTCATCTCCCCCCACTCCCACCTTGGCTTCTCTGTCCATGCCTTGTGCTTTTATTTTCCTCGGAAACCCTCTCTGTTCTCTCTCTTCTTCATGGATGTCCCTTTTCACCTCACTTCTTCCCCAGGATTTCTTTTCCTTCAGATCTTTGGGAGGTGAGGGATATAGTTGCCATCCAGCATCATTCTGCAGAAGGATTGAGAAGGCGGTTTCTCCTGGGCAGAAGGTCTCTAATGATTGGTCATGTTCCTCTGTCCCTCTTTGGCTGTGCCCTGCTCTGTGCTCTCAGCGCAGCAGCCTGCGGCAGGGCTGAGGCTCGGGCGGTGATTGTGGGAAGCACTAACGAGCCAGTCTCTCACCTAGACAGTTATTGAGACTGTAGTTTCAAAGCCAGCACGACGGCTACTTTTGCCCACTGACTCCTCATGTGCTGGCCTGCACAGGCAATGGGAACAACGGCTTCAGACAACCTCAAGCAAATTTTATATTAAGGGAGAAGTCACGGGCTAGGAAACATGCTTCTAAAAGCCTGCAACTAAGCTTAGTCTTTTCCTTGGAACTTGAAAAGACACGTACATAGTGAAGTGCAGGTGCCCAGCTCCTGGCGTCCCTCCTTCAGGGTTAGTTTTCCTCAGGCCAGTCTTTTCTGTAGCAGGTACCACAGATCGTGAAGTTGCACTTTTACTCGCAAAAAGTGCCTGCCCTTCCCCGTCATGCGGATGGCCAGGCAGCGAGGTGGTGCAGTGCTGCTTCCTGAAACCCCACCTGGGTCTGCCCATCTTCCTCAGTGCTGCACACCTTTTTCTCCCCAAAATAACACCATCTCTGGCCTGTAAACAAACAGCAGCTCCAAGAGGCATAATCTTCTCAGCATCGTCTTGGCTCCAAGCACCAGTATCTGCATTGTTCTTCTGGGGCTGAGCTTCCTAGCATTTGTATCTCAGTAGACTCTGTGGGGATGATACACATTAGCCAATGATGTATTCTGACCAACGAGGAAATGTCGGTGAAAACCGGGTAAATTTTATTTGTGTGCCTAACAAGACTTAATTTTCTTTTCCTTCCTCTTTTACGGACGCAGCTGAAGAATAAATTCATGAAGAAATTGCCCCGTGATGCTGAGGCATCTAATGTGCTGGTGGGGGAGGTAGACTTCCTGGAGAGTCCTTTCATTGCCTTCGTCCGGCTGCAGCAGGCGGTCATGTTGGGTGCTCTGACTGAAGTCCCCGTACCTACCCGGTAAGAGAATTCACCCCCAGGCAGGGGACAAGAATTGGAAAAGGCATTTCCACCTTTTAAAATAATAACACCAGACCAGAAGAAGACAGTCTCCATTGCTTTCCATCAGGTGATGTGCAGAACGATCAGGATTATTGGTTTAAAGTAACAAAACTCACTGTAGCCGCTTAATAATTTTCAGGTCCTGAATTTGACTATAAGATATAAGCTATAAAATACACAAAGAATACACAAACACACTAACTTAACAGCTTAGCAGTAAAGGGCACTACCAATATGAAGTTTAACTACTAGGGCTTTTTTTCTGCCCCTTATGCTTCTCCCCCAACACACACTTTACATAGCTCACATTCCTTCTGCATGTTTTTGCAGTACATATTTTTTCTCTTAAAAACTCGCATTAGATGAAGGATGCAATTCTGGCCCTGCTGGGGTGAAAAAAAAAACAAGTCAGGCAGGCTGCGGCATCCAGTTCTGTCAGGGGTGGTCACACTGTATGTTGCTCTGTAATGCGTAGTGGTTCAGAGAAAAATGTCATATAAATATTTTATTTATTGTGACTAATGTTGCAAATTAATCTGAGTCCCACAAATATGAATGTGTCTTATGTTCTTAAATAATTGAATTCACTGCTTGAATATGCGTAACTGTCTGTACAGTGAGTGTATGTATCTACCAGAATAACAAAGCTGAAGTCCTGTTTGAATTCTTAGCAGTGTTACCCTTAGTTATACAATTGGATTTTGTTTGTCATGTAACACAGTAGGGAAAAACTATCAGTAGACATGTCCAGAACATCTGCTGTATGTGAGCATTATGTAGTACTGTGTCTTTGCTTCATATATACACCAACACCCCACTGAGGTAAGAACTGTAAAAACAAGGAATATTAAAAGGTAGTGAAGTGCACTAAGAACGGAGCACATCAGAGTTTCAGTGAGAAGGACGAGAGAGGCTGCAGGTGGACAACCTGCAGCTGGTTAGCAATATCCCCTTTCAGCCCCACGCCAGTCTCTGTGGTGCCTTGTACCTTGGAGCTGCTGTGCACCTGGGCTCTGGCGTGCTTTTGGTATCAGCTTACAAAGGGTTTACTTTGCATTTTGCTTGTAATTATGGAGTTCAAATTGCACCTTTCACATCACTAATGTGAAGATACGTATTTTACGTGAACGGTTTCAAGGGCTTTCAATACAGAGTGAAAGTTGTGATTTGAATAATGCCTAGAGGGTTTGAGTCTGTATAAGTAATACTTTGTGAGAAGAGACACAGTACCACGACAAAAGCACATGGCTAGTGCATTACTGGTACTGGAATGAGTCACAGCCATTGTATGGAATGAAAGTTATAAGGTTGTTATCATCTATACCTTATTTCCATGCACAAAACAAAGGAAAAAAATGATCTAGTTTTGCTATTTGTTTAATTGCATGCTAATTATGCAGCAGTGTTTGTATTTCTGGGAGTTTCATTAAGTGGCTACTTACAGTAACCACATCAACAACTGTTTGCATACATTGGATATTCTGATAAGAGTATGGGGTGGTAAAAGTGGCTTAATTTTATAAAAGGTTGTTCTTCATTCCTCAGCGTTACTGAGCTCTGTATACTTCAGTATTTCAGCTTTGAAGTCTAATCCCACTTACTCTTTTTTTGAACACATCTCCGAATGCTGTTCAGCAGACGTAAAATTAGGTATTGTTTGTTTTGGTAGTGGGAGCCAGGAAGTTAGATCTAGGACTGCTGAATGACCTCATTACTCAATAGCATTAATCAAGACAATGTGTCCTTCCATGCCAACATTTTTTCCAGGAAATAGTATTATCCATTTGCTGTCCTCCAAACCAAATGCTAGCCCTAATCAAAGCAGGGAGGCTCATTATATGGCTTTTGTGAGTAATGAAGAGCCATTTGCAATGGCTGCTTCCTGTGAAATTCGATCAAGGAAATCCCATCAGGGGCCAGACCAGCTATGATGGAGCGTCTCCTTGGTCAGCGCTGAGTCTCGGCTGTCTCATGTGGTGGGCGTTCCTGTTGTGGACGTGCACTTAGCAGCCCGCAGACTCCACAAGATGCTGGAGCTGGAGCCTTTGGCGTGCCCCCCATCTCTCCCTCAGGGCTTCTCCTTTTATTTTGTTAAATTATTGAGTTCCTCGTAAAATTGTCAAAACCACGCCATCAAAGCTAGGCTGTGCAAAACCACCTGGGGTTTCTAAATAAATGTGAGCTAACGTTTCAGCGTTGGGGGTGGCTGCAGGAGAACGGTGACCCGGGTCTATCAAGTAACCGCAGCATAGCCCACATCTGTCTGTCTCTTTAGAAAGCAGCAGGTTGTTTTTATGTGGGGCAGGCGAGGGGCTAAACACCCAGGTTTTGGCACAGGGCTGCTGTGGGCATGCTGGTCTGTAACGCAGAGGGGAGGTGGCCTTCACGTGACCATCTGTTCTGCGGTGGTATGCACTGCTGGAGGTACCTTTGCACAGCAATCCAGTTCATGTTTCTGGTGTGCTGTGTTAGGTAAAAATCTCAGGCTCTTCAGCCATTACAGGTACAGTGCATACATCCCAGGAGCCAGTGAAGTGCCTTGCCCTAAAGAGGTGGTGGTCGCAGGGCTTGTTGGATCAGTGGCAGGGGGATGGGGAAAGCCCTCCCGAGGAGCAGGAAGAAGGGGAGAAGGGAGAAAGCATTCCCAGCCATAACATGGTGTCACACAGCTTGCAGAAATGCATGAAGACATCTTGACGTTTTGCTTTTCGAAGCACTAACCAGGCAGGTTTTGCAGGGATGGGGCAGTGATAGCTTTTCCTAGACTGGCTGAGAATATTTGTATCAGCTGTATCCTGTAGCAGGGCGTGTAAGACATCACCACAATCTTGCAACGTAAAAGCAAATGAGACACCAAGCCCTGCAGAGGTGAAAGGCTCAGGATATCTGTAGTCCCTGCCCTGTTTTGCTTTATTTGTGTTGACCTAGTATGTGGGAGGAAAAAGGATTTTTGTGTGCATAAGGTAGATGGTATTCAACATGTAGACTTCCAGTTAAATGAGTTACTTATTTCTGCTGATTTTTTTTTTTCTTACTGCACACATTCTTTGGCTTGGATTTTTCTTGTAAGTTACAGAATTTTGGACACTTCGCAGAAACAAGATTTCCTGTGTGGAAATGACTTTTCCTTGGATACATAAATTTTCTATATATTTTTTCTTTCATGCTTCCTTGCTAGGTATTTTAATTATTTCCTTTACTTAAAAGTAAATTTTTACTCAAAAGAAACCAACAGGATCTGATGAACTCTCTAGAAAAAGTTTCTCAGCAGGGTGTTTTCATACAGGCCTAGTAATAAAAATTGGGAATCTGAAATTGGTATAGAGAGATCCCAGCCTGCTACTGTGTTGACTTTTCTTTTTACCGATCAGACTGAAAAAACCTTGAAGGACTTTGGTTTTCTCATGTTGAATTTAATTCCACAGTGCTATGTACTCCTCATTTTGGCAAGCGCTCAGTTACTATGCTTGCACCATGGCTTGCGTATGGCTGCTTCTCCTCTGGACAATGCAATAGATGGAGCTTTTTATTTTCATAAAAGAAATGTGCCATTATGTTTCAGGTCTGCTGCATTAATGTAGTGTTGGTGGGTAAAGAAGTTGAAGAATGAGCAAGGGAAAGATTTTTTTTGGAGATAAGCTGTACAGACTTGCATAGTCTAATATGTAGTGCTGGGAAATAGCCTGTGTCTGCAAGTCTCAAATGAAATGAAGAAACTTGCCCAAAGGTCACTTAGGAAGCATGGCAGAACCGGGAGTCAGGTTCTCCTCGCTTGCCTCCTAACATAAGCTTATAAGTGCAAAGGCATCTTTTTTTCTTTGTAGGTGACAACAAAATCTGTGTGTGTCTTGTTCGTTAATTGTAGCATTGAAATGGTTTTAAGGGCTGTGTCCTTTAGCAGCCTTTCCAGCAGATGGACTTGCTCTGGGAAGTCGGAGCTCTGGCATCAAAGGACTACCTTTATCTTTCTGTGTTCATGTGTTGGACACCATGTGAGAAGCCTGCAATGCTGGTACGTTGCGCAAAACTTGAAGGATCACCTGTGTGAACTAGAAGATGGACCAAACACTTCACCATCTCCTTTCATTAATGCAATCTCAAGTTGTGCTCCTTTCATCAGCGGTCCAAGCCACAGATTTTGCTGGAAAAGTACATCAAGAGGTTGTTCTTTCAGCCTTTGAGTCCATCAACATGTGTCTCTATTGGGAATGCTGGATGCCTTGGAGGCATCTCACATGGTGTCCAACAACAGAAGGACTGCTTCCCCCCACCCCTCTCAAAAATAAGAACATTTTCTCCAGGACCTTACTGAGTTTCCTTTGTGTAGGTGCCTTAAACCCTTATGGAGTTGCTGCTCTTGCTTGCTCCAGATTTGAGAGATAGGCATAGATGAGCAGGCTGAACTTGAATCTTGTTTTAGTTGCTTTGCTCTATTTTTTTTCTTTTCCTTCGGTGGCAGGGTGGGGGACGGGACACAGGACGACCTTGTCTCCTGCACTGATGGTCAGCTTGCAGAGAGACTGTGTGATGAGGCTTGGTCATGGGACATTTTTCACCACGACCCTTACCCCATATGGGAACTTGATAGTCACAGACATTACAGATTGCTTGCAGGATGTCCCAAATGGATGGCAAAATATTAGTGCTGCACTGACTTTGGAGCCTGTCTGTGTTGTATTCACTCCCCATCTCCTAAGTGATGATTTCATGGAGATTTCTAGCCAAATTTCTCAGAAACACAACGTGTAAAGACTTGTTGCCTCCTTCGGCAAACAAGATTGAAGTTCTGCCCCACAGTCTCTGGTGTCACCTCCTGCCAATGTCCAGGAAGGTTGTGCTTGGTCGTAGCAGGTTGTTAGGTCCATAACCCCAGGTTACTGGGCTTGTACGCAGTATTGCTGTGGTGCTACGTTTAGATGTTCTAGGTGCATTGGCTGGGTTTACAGTTGGCCAGGGCACATTTGTGCATTTCAAATTGGAATCACTCATCTGTGACAATCAATTTAGTCTTGCTGGGTTTGGTGGCATAGTCTGTATGATTACAAGGTGAATCATACGTAGTTGGTGGTCATCTTCTGCTTAAGAAGGGTAAAGCGTGCAAAAGTGACAGGAGGAATAGTGCTTTAGGTAAAACAGAATAATAAATTACTGAGTTTCTGGCTCATTAGCAGCTTGGAAGTAGAGGATTTTGAGTGCTTTGACTGTGCTGTCATACAAAGTTCAAGACCAGGTATCCTGGGTGTGAGGGCTGTCAGCCCTGTCTGTAAGCTGTTGCCCAGTGCGTTCAGGAGAAACGTTGAATTCTGTTACTACTTCAGAGAGACTCTGAGCTAAGTGATATGAGGTGAAACCTCACATTCTTTACAGTGAAGCATCCTTAGCAATGTTGGACAAAGGACATTTGATAATCAGCAAGTGTTGTGTGCAGCAGAGAGGAATTCTGTGCTGGCTTTTGTCTTGACAGATGATGGAGTATGTCACCGCTACAAGTGAGGGCTTTCTTAGGTGAAAGTATTCATAACTACATGGTATTACATACATGCAAACATAATAGTCCAAACCACTAAACCACATTACTGTTTTTGTGTTTATAATATTTGGCCCTTTAAAAGATCTTGTCCTACATGCGGAAGGCAATTCTGAGCTGAATAGGTCAGGACGAAGAATTTAGAAAGTATCACAAACTGCTTGCTTTCAAGAACATTTTAGTAAATGCAAGCACATTCAGGTACTTCTGTAATGCAGTGGAAGAGAGACAGCTGATGTAACTTCTGTAATGCAGTGGAAGAGACACAGCTGATGTAATTATTTCAGAAGACGGTTATGAAGATGTCTTGTTCCCCTGGAAAATCAGGAGAATGCCAAGCAGCAACTTCTGAAGTTATGAACATTTTTTAAAAGTGAATATATTTGGGTAATTTGCATCCTAGAGTTTTGAAAGTGTTGGCTGAGGAACAGTTTGTCTTTATTATAATAACTCATGAAACACGTGGAAAGTTCCAGGAGGTAGGAGGAGAGCAGAGGACATGACCTAGGCGTGTATGGCTTAGTCACCTCCATGTGAACCTTAAGTAAAACACTTGAAAGCCTCATGAAGAACTCGATTAGGAAGCGTTACTGTTAGTAATGCCAATTAATATGTATTTATGGATCCTGTCCTAGTAACCTGATGCCGTTTTTTAATAGGACTCTAGATTTATTTTTTTTTTTTTAAATAGAAAGTACTTGTTTGGATATAATATACCTTATAAGACATTTGAGTTAGTAACTCATGATATTTTGATTTAGGAAGCTAAAACAATACTTTATGCAATGCTTGTAAGGGGAGAAGTACTTCTGGTGAGATGTCACACCTCTCAGCCCTGTGGTGTTTCACATTTTATCAGCAGCTTTTGAGAAAACACATAGTTGACCCAGTAAAGGTTGACAAATAATGAAGAGGGTGTCTCCATGGCTCAGAGCAATCCAGTCATCTGTGCTTTAACTTGGCCCCATGTCACCTCCTCCCTGTAGCGACAGAGAGCGCAGATGGAAGAGCTGTGCTCAGAGTACCAGTTTTCTCTGGATGAGGCTGTAGGTAAAGGACTGGGGGCCATCCCTGGGTAAAGCAGAATATTCCATCGGTGCTGGAACTGCTGCAACCTGGTTTCCTAGAAGTATGTGCCATGTCCTTTCCCTCCACCACGGTAATAATCCCAGCTTTCCCCATCATCCTACCGTGTTTCCTAAGACTCAATGTTCCTAACCCCATTTTCTCAGGAAAGCAGCCTCACATAAAGTTTCTGAGGAGCCATAGGTTATTTTATCTGTATATTTGCACTGACAAAACTGCCAGGTCTTGGATGATTTCCCCAAAGACGACACTGATGCATCAGAGACGGTTCACAGAAGAGCCATCAAAATGACTAAAGAGAGGAGAAAAGCCTCAAATGGCTTAACCTAACTGTCAGATCGCTACGAGTGACTGGATCGGTAGGGAAGGATATTTAAAGGAATTTAGTTATTGAGGGTTCTTCAGTCTAGTTATGAGAGACAATCAGAGTTTATGACTGGAATTTGAAGCTAACCCAAATTCACACTGGAAGCAAACGGTTTCAGGTGAGACAACTTACCAAGGGTTATTTTCCATTACTGATTGAAAGGTACAGCTGTAGTTGGAGAAAGGCTTAATTCAGGAAGATCTGAAATTATTTTGAGCAGCTGTTAGTGTTTCTGTTTGAAACAGGTGCTGATATGAAATTTGCCGAAAATTGCCCCAGTAATTCCCAGTCTTCGCTAAATTAGGTGAAATGGAGAAGTTGGTCTCCTGCCATGTGACTTGTTTTGTTGCTAATTGCAAGGATGAGTTGATGTCTGAAAGAGAGACACTTTTATCTCAAGATCATGAGTTAAGAGTTGTTCAGATGAATGCCTGAAACAGCACCATCTGGCTAGCGTAATGGTCTCCATTGAAATCCCACAAGCCACCAAATGCTGGTCATTGTGTGAGATGGCCAACAGAAGTAACAGGGCTTTCTTAACAAGCCAGTTGGCAAGATGAAGAAGTGAAAATGAAGACAGGTGTATTTTCATGCCATAGCTATGAAGCAAATTTTTTTTTCTGGGACAAGTCTGAGCAGAGAATTTATAGGAAACGTGTTTCTACAGCCAAGGCTGTAGATGCTGTGTGAGTAAGTAGCTGCCAGCTTGGCACCTGTCTACAGCATGAAATCAACTTTAAAGTAAGAATATTTCTGCAGTAGGTAATGGCTTTTACCAGGTCAGCATTGATACTTTGGCCTTGCATATCAAACTTAGTTTAGGAACTGGGAGTGTCTAAGATAAGGCCTTAGGTCTTTCCTGAATTAAGTATTATTTGAATGGTGGTATCTTTTTTTCTTTTTTTTTAAATTTTTCATTCCAGGCCAGGAAGATCTAGCTGCCTTTGAAGATCCAACCTTGAGGCCGTACTTAAAACTTTTTCTAATGAGTGCCAGTTAAAATGCTGGAAAAGCCAGTCACCTTTCACCAGTGTTCCCATTATTCTGGCACAACTGCTCGACAATTTTATTGGCGGAAGCATCAATTTTCCATATATAGCCTTTTCCATTAACGAATCTCATTAGAACACACTGTCGTGTAGGCAAGTCCTGATTCACAGCACATCAGCACTGACAAAAATCAGGGCAGGAAAGATAAAGAGCAGTAATTTCCTATCTCCAAAGGTTTCATATCGTGGTGTTTTTCAAACTCATTAGCAGTGATTTGGATTTGGATATAGTTGCTGCCCAAAGAGATCATGTAAGAAATTAACTCCAAATACCTTGTAGATGTAGTCACCCTCGTTGATGGTGCCTACCATAGGAATGCATTTACACCTTAAGTTGCAAGTTTAAGAATTAAACTGTGACTATGAAGCCATCAGATGGGCTTACAGGTCTCTGGTGTGTATTGTATACTCGGAGTGGAAATTTGGGGCATACAAGTTGGGCTTAATTATTTATAGCTGGTTTCCCTTCACATGTGGGTAGCTGCTCTGGGTGCTGAACCATAACAGAGCTCTCAGCCCCAGCAGAGCATTAGTAAGCGCGCGGAGTGCTATCTGATAGCTCGGGGGAGCAATGTAGTTTACAGTGAGCGATGTGGATACTTAATAGCATCTTCCCTCTTACCTCGGTGCCCGCTGCTGTGCTGGCCCCACTTGGTCGGTCCTGTGAGCAGAGGGTGCTCAGGTGTGTCGCTGCCCTTGGAGATGTGCAGAGTGAGCAGTCCTTAAATCTTCTTCTGTCCCCACCTGGCTATTTAGCAACAGTTACATCAGTGCTATTGCCATGTGAATGGCACTGGAATAGCACTAGGGAAACCTTTAATTCAGGTTCCTTATACAAGGACTGAACAGCTACAAGGAGCTGGTAACATGATGAAACAAATCACTATGGAGGTGGATGGGCTTTCTGTGGTGTACAGGGCAGGGATCCTCAACAGCGCTGTGCTGGAGCTGCATCCGTCCTGCATAGCTCACTTTCAGGTACTGGGCATTGGAAGAGTGCCCTTTCTTCACCTCGTCCTGAAGTCTAGGTTGCTGGATGGTAGTGACTTCTGAGTAGGGCTGTGATAGCATTTGTCCACAGTGGTCTCAAGGCTACTTCTAAGGCTTTTTGGGAAAAAAACATCTGGGTAGTGTCTTGCTTCTCCGAGTAAGCGTGGTGGGCTGCAGGGTGTAACCTTTGTTCCCAAGGTAGCTGGAGGCCACTGTCAGCCTCTGGATCTTTGACAAGGGCCACAACTTTTTTAAGTTGAGTTTCTGTCTAGGTATTGTGTAAGTAATAAGTGATCCATTTTGCTATCCTAAATGGGAACAATCTGCTTGTTTTGTCAGATTTCTCTTCATTCTGCTGGGACCGAAGGGCAAAGCAAAGTCCTATCATGAGATCGGCCGAGCCATTGCCACTCTGATGTCAGATGAGGTAAGTGTCTTGGCATCTCCTGCATGAAATGGGTCCTCCCAGGTTTCACTTCATTAGCTAATAGTGATGTCCTTTTGTGCAGTGTGGTCAACGGGAGTGGGAATACACATGAGCTTGGAACATCCAAGTGTCACCTCCTAATTCCATCTATTTCCATAATTATTTCATCTGGCTTAGTGTTTTTATAACAGCATGACTATAGGAAGTTTTTGTCCATCATGTGCATTTTCCTGCTAGCAATCACTCTTTCAAATAGACTATGAATTAATCTTTGAATTAATCTTGTGGTGTGTGCCTTATGTCACATTCCACGAGCACAGTAACCCGCAGCTACGCTCCAGGTAATTACCGCAGAAATGATTACACCCAGGACATATTGTTGTGTGTTGCACTGTATCCCAGAGCACTTCTTAATTCAGGTAGTGCTTATATATTATCCATGAGTAGCTAGCAATTACTTGCTAATTGTACACCTCGATGAGACGACTGGGCTTTCAATATTCATTTATGACTTCTTTCTTCCAGTGTCCCTTGGGCTCTGCGCATCTGGGGTATATTTACATTATGTTCGTTTCTAGCTTTCTCCTTACGTTGTTTTGCTCTCATACAGGTCCTTTAATTACAGCTCGCCTGGTCTCAGCTCTTCTGTTTTCTGTCCTTCCACTGCTTGGAGCAGTGATCTAGTTTCCGTAGCCCCAAAGTCGTCCTCCTTATCACTGACCTTATTAAGTCTATCACATGGGCTGATCCACCTTTACTCCAAGTAGTCCAAAAGATTTCTGTAAAATTTAGCATTAATGCTCTTTTTCCTCTCTTCTCTCATTTTCTTTTCATCAATAATACTAGACCTTTCAGTAAAACTAGTTTGTGCTTCTTGTTAGAATTTTTGAGAAAATACTGTCATTGTTTCTGTGTCACAGGGTTGGAAACTAACCTGTTTCATGATGGACTGAAGTAGATAGGAAAAAAGGATTGACACTTATTTGTGGCTTTGTAAAAGTGTCTTCTCAAATTATAATTGTAACTCTTTATTTCTACGAACACTCTTTTTTTTGGATAAAAGAAATGGATAATTGCTTTAGTAAGACTTTTTAAAAGGTTAGAAATGTGTATTTTGCTAAAAATTAGAAATATGCCTGCAAGAAAAGAATCTCTATTATTAAGCAGCCAACCAAAAGAAAGGGCTTTCCTGAGGTTCGCACACTCTTGTGCCAAGTATCTTGATACTTTTTGAGAATGAAGAAGTTGGTTTTGTAGAATAAAACTTGGCAGCTGCCTCTGAAGTCTGGGCTACAGAAAATGCAAAGCTTTTCTACACGGAATCTCTCTTTTCCTTGCAGGTGTTCCACGACATTGCCTATAAAGCCAAGGACCGGCAGGACCTAATTGCTGGCATTGATGAGTTTTTGGATGAAGTCATTGTGCTCCCCCCTGGGGAATGGGATCCAGCCATTAGGATAGAGCCACCCAAGTCTCTTCCTTCTTCAGATAAAAGGTAACGGCAGGAGACAGGCAGATTTAGCTCTGTGGTGAAGGACAGCGCATCAGTTCTGAAAAGGTGGTGGGAATAGCCGATGCTTTGGGTACACCAGGCTTATTGAGCAATTCAGAGTGACCTGCATCTGTCTGTATTTAGAAAGTACTAGAGATATGTTCAGGTTGGTCTTAATAGCTGGAAGGAGGATGCTTTTGCAATTCTGTACCCTTTGAAGTGATGTTGTAGGCATATAATAACATACATAGTGGTTATGCAGACTCTTTGAGGTTCTTCTTGGTCTTTCTAATATGCTACATTCCACTCTGGCTGTCAGCAGGTCAGCCTTCTAGTGTTTGTATGACATGGCTTCAGGAAAGGCTGTGTAACACATGTTTGGAGGACCTGTGTATGGTTTATGTTTTGTGGAGCCGTCAGGCAACGCAGTGAGCCTCAGTTTCCCTTGCATTCTTGCCTAGGAAAAACATGTACTCCGGTGGAGAAAATCTGCAGATGAATGGAGACACGCCTCATGATGGAGGACACGGTGGTGGGGGCCACGGGGACTGTGAAGAGCTACAACGAACTGGCAGGTCAGTAACACGCCGCTCAGCGTGATGCACCTGGTGGCATCCAAGCAAGGTGGCAATGTTTCCCTTGCAGAACTGTTTTGCCCCTTCTGCTTTTCATACTGCAGACTGTTTGTATAGATTAAGCTGTGACCCCCAAAACATGTCCCGGGGTTTTTAGTGCCCAGCTAGAGACTGTCTGAAGGGTTCTGAACATCCAGCCTCAGCAAGTTAGAAAGCATCCTAACTGAGGCACTCAAAAATGAAAGAAGACCCAGGCAGGTGCTGGCTGTTGAAAGCCTGTGAAGTTAGACGAACTGTAAAGGATGTAAACGTGGCAGCTACAGCTACAGTTTGCATTCGGATTGCTGGAAGTGGTTTAGCCAATAGCAGAAATGCTCCCTTTTCCGTACATTCCTGTTGTAGTTACATTGTGTAGATGAAGGCTTTTATGGGTTAGAAATAGAGAAGGTAACAAAGCCCAAGGCATCACTCTCTGCTTTATTACTCTGCTTGTATGCCACTAGGGTGGCAATGCAGTTCAGGTGGCCATAAAATAGTGTGTTCAGCATTTCAGGGTCAATACACAGGTTTTTGTGGTGGCATTGTGCCCTCCCTTCCACTCCACATTTTTTTTTAAGTTCTAGTAGAATATCTAAATTCTAGGAGAAAAGTCTGAAAGTCTGAAATTACACATTCTTGTGTACAAGTCAGTCGATACATCCTGATTCTGGGTCAGAAGGTAATGTGTGCATATCTGCCAAGTACTTCTCTGCGTACAGAGTGTCCGAACAGTCCTGGTGTTGGTGGTGAACTGTGTGCAAGGGAACAAGAGGCAAAACAGAAGAATTTTTCATGCTGACAGTGTCAGAGTCACATGGAGTTTATAAGAGTTAAATAATTGTCTTGACTGTGATTGCCCAAAAAAATATGTCTGCAAGTGGAGCTCTCCTGTTTTCCAAGATGATTTCACTTACTTGCATTTTTACTTCTAGTTCTTTTTCTGGTGAACAGTTTGAAGCATTTTTCCATTTAGAGATTGCTTGGCTCACCCAACCATTGTGTCTGCCATGTGGAGAAGTGTAGGCAGGGATTTAGACTAGAGTTAATATATTTTATTACATCAACCAATATAGTTGGGGAAAAAACCCAACAGACAAGCTTCCTGAACTGCAAACCTCAGTGGTCTGTTTCAGCAGAAGTAGGACTTGTGTCTCTTCAGCTGCATCACATTTTCAAGATACCTGCTTTACAACATTATCTCAGTGATATCCCTGAACCATCACATCAGTGATAAGACTATTACGTAATGTGATGATCTCAGTCCGTTCAGATAATACTTCATTTCTGGCAATGTTTCTGGTTACTTATCGTGGTGAGTTTCACTGTAAAACATTTTGCATGACTCTTCTCTTGCTTGTCTTTTCAGATTCTGTGGTGGCTTAATCAAAGACATAAAGAGGAAAGCACCGTTCTTCGCCAGTGACTTCTACGATGCTTTAAATATTCAAGCCCTTTCAGCCATTCTTTTCATCTACCTGGCCACAGTGACCAACGCTATCACTTTTGGAGGATTACTTGGTGACGCTACAGAAAACATGCAGGTTAGCAAGAGCTTTCAGAAGTGACAGATACGTCATTTACCTTTTTCTGCCTACAGTCGGAAGGGTCACCGACAAAGCTTGAATTCTGGGTACAGTTAATAGAGGTATCCTGTGTTTGCACTGAAAGTTGGCTTGCATTTTCTGCTGTTGGAAGGCTGTGCTTTGAAAAATTGTACAAGCAGTTACCTTTAATGGTGTTTGAAAGATGGCCAGGCAACAGAGAAGGTGCTTGCTCCTATATAGAGAAATTCCTCTGATCTACTCTCTGTGCTTGTGTCTCGGTTCTACCGTTTCAGTCGAATTAAGTTTACTAAGTGATTCCATGTCATCAGAGCATGACACTGTATCCTCTGCGTGACTCGTACAATCCCTGGACTTCTGCCTCTCTGGTGAAAAGAAAATCCTAAGATTCATAGGAAAGCGAGTAAACTGGGAGATGTGACAAAGGAAAAACAATGCAAGTTCTTTAGAAAGACAGATTTTATAGTAGTGGAAGATCAGATTCGGAGAACCGTATTGCACATCCAGAGACAGGCTGGATCAGTGGTGAAGGCAGAAGTAGGGGCTTCAAGGGATGGCTCGGTTTTAGATGAAGTCTAAAGGAAAGGGATTCTGTATCAACACTGCCGTGTGGTCCCTCGTGTTTGACTGGAGCAGAATTATGCTCTAGCAGTGCTCTTTAGTATTCCTTTGGCTTTTTGAAGAGGAAGAAAACATAGGAGGTTGTGTTTGGGGAGAGTCAGTGCAGCTACGTTGAGTCTCCTAACAATAAGCTCTTAGTGATAATGACTGAACTATTAATTTATGCAGGTTTAATGAAAACAAACATGGAAAAGGGGGCACCTATCTGGAGCCCTGCACTTCCCTATGATAAATTACAGGCTAGAGTAAGATTCAGTAGCTGGTGGAGTGTCAAACTTCCTACTCCCCTGTACAAATACAGTTTACCTCTTCTGAAACTCAGCTCTGCAGCAGTCATGCAGAAAAATGCATGATGCACAACATTAAAAAGAAATAATAACAAATAGAAGTAAAGAATGGAGAGGCCCCCAGGATCCACCAGTGAGCATCACTGTTCTGTTACTGAGTAGCGGAGCAAATTCTGTCTGCTCTGCATCTGTACAAGGTACAGTCTTTGAAGTAGGGGGAGGAAGGGGGAATGTTACTCGATTCCAAATTTAGTGCACATAATCACTTTATTGTGTTCAAAAGTCTTTGCTGTTATGTTTGTAACAGAAGCAGGTGTCCTGGGGGACCCCTTTTCTGTCTTCCACCTGCCAGGGAGTGATGCATAAATGTGTTTCAATACCTCTCATGCTGCGGTGAGGTTATTCTTCCAAGAACCTGATGAACCTTCTCGATGGGATTACATCCGAGTGTGCAGCCTTCCTCTGATTTAAAATGGTATTCATCTGTTGAATGTGACAGTCTCATTTCGCCAAAGTATGTCTGAGACTGTGAGCTGCATAGGAGGGGAAACACAACAACAAGGAAAGACAGAAGGAAGAGAAAACACAGGTTGCCCTTAGTCTGTAGTTTTCTCAGCAGTAGGTAAAACCCAATCTGAGTTTTGCTATTGCTTGGAGAAAATAAGTCACTAGAAAGACAAAAGCCTCAGGAACAGCGTGTTCTGAACTCAGTGATTTATTCTTGATGTTGAAAAGGGAAACCACTAATGCTCTGCAATGAAGAATACTGCTTTGGTAACGGGGAAGCTCTGCAGCAAATACAAACACGTCGTAGCCGTTAACGACAAAAAACTCCAGGAACAGCAGAAGGAACCAGCGCACAAGTCCTACTGAATTCTTTGTCCCTTGCTTCTCCAGGGCTTTGTGCTCAGTGAGGAGGGAGTTGGGGGTGCAGCCAGAGAGAAGCACTGACAGCAAGGAGGAGGGTCTGTGGATGTGCCCCCCAGCCGCCTGATCCCCGTAGCCATTTTGCTGTTAAACTTCAATTCACAGAAGTGGAGAGAGTCCAGCGGAGGGCTACGAGGATGGTGAGGGGACTGGAGAATCTCTCCTAAGAGGAAAGGCTGTGGAAGCTGGGCTTGTTTAGCCTGAAGAAGAGAAGGCTGAGAGGGGACCTAATAAATGCTTATAAATATCTTAAGGCTGGGTGTCAGGAGGATGGGGCCAGACTCTTTTCAGTGGTGCCCAGCAACAGGACAAGGGGCAATAGGCACAAACTGAAGCATAGGAAGTTCCAGCTGAACATGAGGAAGAACTTCTTCCCTCTGAGGGTGATGGAGCACTGGAACAGGCTGCCCAGAGGGCTTGTGGAGTCTCCTTCTCTGGAGATACTCAAAACCCACCTGGACAAGGTACTGTGCAGCCTGCTGTAGGTGACCCTGCTTTGGCAGGGGGGTTGGACTAGATGACCCACAGAGGTCCCTTCTGACCCTGAACATTCTGTGATTCTGTGAAGTGGAGCAAAGTGCAGGAAAATCATCACTGAGTTGCTAGAAAACACAAATCCCTCTGGTCGGTTCATAACATAGCCAAGACTCAGTGCAGGAAAACACTGTCTATTATTTTCTGATTTGTGCACTTCAACATTTACTTGCTTCTCAGGTACAATGACCGGTTGAATTTACTGGTTTTTATTTATGTACTGATTGAAAATTGCAGTACGAGCAGTTTTTCTGAACAGTTCACTGATGGATCAGAGCTTAGGAGAGTTTGGGAACAACTGGCTTTTCTTTTGCCATGTCCCTTGAACAAACCTTTACTCACCATCCTGGTTTGAAAAGGCATTGGGTCTCTTGGCTGCTGCGGGAGCTCAAAAGGGTTTTGACTGCAGGTTTTCAACAGAAAAGCAAAACTGTGCATTCTTCATGTTCAAATGCCCCTGTGTCATCAGAGCCAGAGTGAAGCATCCCAAGGTGCTCAGTTCAAAATGTTCCTCCGGGGAGCTCCTCAGTGAAATTAGAGACCAGGTTCATGTCAAATATTGCTCAAACCATTGCTCATTCCTTCAGTGGGAAAGAGTTTGGAAGCATGGTTTTCTGTAAGGCATCTCAGAGCATGAGCTGCACTGAATATACTCAGAAATGCAAGGGAAGGTTACACCAGCTTCTACAGCTGAGGAGCAGCACCTTGAAGTTTTCTCCCAGGCATTTTGTCCTCATAGAAAATGGTATTTGTGGGGCTACCACATCCCAGTTCATGCTTCTTGTTTCTTGTAAACAGTTATGTGACTGCTGCTGGATCAGGCACTAAAAATCACCCGTCCTGCACTGCCTGCCCTGGAGAAACTGACACAGCCAACGTTTCTTTAAAAGCTCACTTCAGAGTTTTATGTTTCTGAGAAAAGACACTATTCTTAGCTACAGACACGTGGAAGAATGTGGGGAAAAGAGATTCCAGATGCACTGGCCACGAGGGCCCTCTCCATGAGTAATGCAAGGAGGAGCGAAGCGGATCAGCTGTGTGAATGCCGCTCCTTGCCCCGAGAGCAATTGTCTTGTCCTCACAAGTCCCCCAAAGGCAGAGAGCGAATGCTCGCAGGCTCCTGGCCGCCTCCCCTGTAAAAACCTGTGCAGTCCTTCTGTGAAGGCTGTAGGGCATCACAGCAAGCAGATCTCCATTGCACTGATCCATGCAAGGGCCGGGGCTGTTAGTGCTGGGCATCACTAGAAATGGAGCACTTAGAAATGGAAGGGGCCAAGGATGTCACCTCCTGCCAAGGCAAGGTTGTTTCTGTCCGCTCTACAGCAGCTTGTTTAGATTGACAGGTGATGGAATGTGTGTCAGAACAGGCGGCTTTTAAACCTTCCTTACGGTTTGCTTCTCTGCACAGCTGTCATGCTGCTGCTTTAATTACCCAGCAATAGCAGTGCTTGACCACTGGTATTTTGAGATCATGTTTGTGGCCAGAAAAATAGTTTATGATTGCTTTAGAGAAAGTTCTGCTAGTAATTTAGTAGATTGAAAAAATAATGTTCTGCCTTACATAGTAACATACTGGTTTGACACATGACAGTATGAATATGCTTTCCTCAGTGCAAACAGTAACTTAGGTCTTTCCAAGACAGAGGGCCACAAAACTTGATTTATATTCTTCCCGTTGCCACTGATAAGTCAGAAAAACTGCAGCCCTGACCCTGCAGTTTGTCATGGACAGAAAGAAGGATCTGCATGTGCCGTTAATTGCTGGTTGCTCAGCACGTGCAGTATTAATGAGGCTTCTGGTTCAGACTGAGCTATGACGAAGCACGTAATCCTATGCTTAAATCTGCCCCTAGTTGCTGGGTAAGTATTTCTGGAGAGTGTGATGCTGGCGGCTGCATATCTTGCTCAGTAGATGATGATGCTCTTGTTCTTCCTTTAACTCTCAGTCAAGTGTAAACAGATTAGTTTCCATAAGAGCAAATGAGGTAAGGTCAAACGAATTCTGCCGTTTTTGTAGAAGGATGCATGTTCGGTCAATAATCATGTTTTATTGCCATTCATATTTCATCCACAATTTGCGTTTTAGAAGTAGATATTGTCCAGCTATAACTGGACATGAAAATCCAAGAATGCATCAAGCATGCTCTTTTATTCTTCTCCAGTGAAGCTGCTTTGCCACACGTGCCAAAGGTAATTGTAGAGCCCATTAAAGATGGAATTTATTACTTGCTGGTGACATCTTATGAACTTCAGTCTCAACACATGGCTGCTGGATGAAGTAGCCGTGTTTGGTTTATGTCTCACTTACTAAAACAGTTACTTGAAAGGGAGGTATTTTGTTTATCTAGAAAGAGTGTCTGCTCAGCTGGAGAAAGAAAACAAAGCCCACCCTTAATTGTCCTGGAGGATGTCAGCGCTGTCCTCTGGCCATGCCCTGCCGCATCTGTTCAAAGATCCCTGCAAGTGTGTATCTTTACTGTCAAAGGTGTGGGAGGTGTTCAAGGAGTTCTCCAGTCCCTTAAGTGGTTTTGAAAACACTCTCCTCCCCTTGTCAAATACAATATAGTGTTATTAAACTCTGGGCCTCAGAAATAACAAGGGGGTTGCTGGTTATCCTGAGGAACTACGAGTTGTGTGGGACGGATGCATCTTTGTGTGCAGATGCATGAGAGGGTAGAAGATGGTCTTCCCTCAGTCTTGGACATACCAGCATGCAGCACGTGACTGGTCACTGATGTAACTGCTCATTTTCTTGCAACAGTGCTAATAGAAAGGGTTATTCAGTAGAACTCACTTCTCTCCTGTGTCTACCGTAGGGCGTGTTGGAGAGCTTTCTGGGCACAGCAGTCACCGGTGCGATATTTTGCCTTTTTGCTGGTCAGCCACTCACAATTTTGAGCAGCACAGGACCTGTCCTTGTCTTTGAACGGCTTCTCTTTAATTTCAGCAAGTAAGTACAAGGGCGGAGGAGGGAGGAGGGGAGGAATGTCTCACACTAATGAAATACTAGCTAGGGAATGAGATGGCTAGCAGTGGGGAAGGAGGGGATTTAGTGCATGAAATGAAACATCTTTGTTCCTTGTTGAGATTGCAGTGCAATCACATCACGGATTTTCACAGGCACGCGTGTCCCAGGGCGCTGCCCGGTGTCTGGGTGCGTATCTCCTTGGGGCCTCTTGGAAATTCTTGGCCAAGTCTGTCCTCGGTGAGAAGTTTGCACTAGTTACAGTCAGTGTGCTGTTCCTCCCCAGCTGCTGCATGCGTTTCCCTGGCTGCTCTGTATTTCCTGCAGGAGCAAAGAAAGGAATCCAGCTTCGGTGATTTCACTAACAAAATCCCGCAGGTCTCAATGTTACCAAAGATCTGTCCTTAAATCAGCTCTCATTTGAAATAATCGCTACTGCTTATAAAAGCAAAAGTATCTATGACAGAAACAGATGTCGATGTCTGTTTGTCCCCAGAAATCCTCAGTGGAGCTTTGCTTCATTAAATGCTCTTGGGTGTTTTTTTCCTTTTAACTGATATGAAGAGGTTCTGCTCCCTCCCCACCATGCTGATGTTGATGCAGTGAGGGCAGCTGACACCCAGAGCTAAAGGGAGCCCATTTTGTTAGGTGTTCTTATTTACTATTCCCACATCTGCAATGCTGGAAAAATACAATGAGAATCCGTAAAGGAATCGGCATATTCATTGATGATTTTGCACGTAGGACTGCTGATACTTTGGCTGGTGTTTTGCAGAGAGATCATTTTAGACCCCAAATCACTTGTAGCCCTCCCTTCCCCCATCAGGGAGTGTTCACAACATTCCTAGTTGTGAAAGCCTTGGGTTTCAGTACACAAAACTGAGAGCTTTTGGAGTTAAGGCATTACTGGGCTTCCTTTCAAAAGCAGTCGCCTGTGATGTGGAACAGCTCTTTGGCCGTTGGTGTTTATTTTTAGAAAAGGTCTATTGAATTATTAAGCTGAACATGACTGCAGGTTGCAATAAGGCAGGAGGCATGGTATATGTTTGGTTGCTTAATTGTATCTCCTTCCTCATTGTATTTAATTGCTGTGGGTAGTTACTCAGAAATAATTGAGAGCATGTAATAATGTCTTTCCTGTGAATACCCTACATTTTGGAGAAGTCTTTTGGGGCACAGAGCTTCTGCTAAAGCAGACAGACAGTGTATTTACCTGTGATCCCATGTACACAGTGCCACACTGGACTCATTTGGAGTGAGATGATTTCATTTGGTTACTTAACTCACTTGATAATACTTGTGACAGTGTGAACCGTGTCTGTGAAAATAGTGCAGGGCAGTATGAAATGGGCAGCTCTGATTCTCCTGCTGTGTTGTTGAAGTTGGTGTTATTTTTATAATCAGTGCTGTTGGGTTTGAAGCCTAAATGACCTTGCAGTGCGCTGTGACTGCTGTTAGACAGAGCCATATTCATCCCAAGCCAGGGAAAAGTTCATCCTGGAGTCAAGCATGCCATGGAGAGATGACCTGCACCCTTCAAATGCAGTGCAGTCTTCCTCTGCCTGGCCCTGGGGTTGCTGGTCTCCTCAGGACGGTCTGCTTGGTCCTGCCAAAGAGGGGCAGAGGAGGTGGTCTTGGAGCCTTTTTCCCCCCACTGGAGCACAGGCAGGGAGGGATGGAGACTAGAAAACATGGACAGCAAATTAGACTAGTCCGGGGAGGGAAGCTGGAAGCTACGACTGGTGAGAGCTCTGCCCGCAGATGAAGGAAGGGGGGCACCTTTCTTTTCTTTCTTCAACTAGGATAAATGAATAAAATCAGGAACAGACATGCTATAGCTGTTTGCATCTGGTGGGCAGGTCAAAGCCCAGGTGCAGCACGTGGAAGGAAAAAAAGCAAGATGGAAAAACACTTTGTGTGGTTTTGGGAGGGAGAAGGTGGTTATTTTTAACCCAAGGAGGAGGTGGTGCGTATAAAAGCTATTGTCCTAACAACCTGTTGGAGCAGAATGGCAGGGATTTTCAAGGGAGTCTTTCTCACAAGGAAATTGGAATCAAGTACTGTGATTTTTCAATAATGTATTTGTGCTTGTTCATATTTGCAACACCCTGTTCCCTGCTGGGAACAAAATTAGAAAGACTTCCCATCTACTGATTCATTTAAAGTTTGACTCTGTGTATGTGTGTATGGAGAGATATCTAAAAAAGCCTCACGTGCCCAGCCATGCACCTAGCTTTGGGTGCCTGCAGGAGTGGCATTTGCCGCATTGCCAGCAGAGTGGGTCGATGCTACAGGACACTCAGCATCAATTTACATCCTGGCTGGTGAGCTCTGCTCCTGTGCAGAGTCTCTCCAACGCCCATAGTGAAATGAGTCAGGATTTCCGAGCTGGAAGCAGCGGGGAGCGAGGCACTAGGCTCCTGAGGAAAGCAGGACCCCAGTCCTTTTGCCTTCCATCAGCAAAAGTGGGCTGTTGGGAAAGTTTCCTCTTCAGAGACCTCAGAAAGAAAATCAATCACGGCAAAAGTACTTTGCCTGTTGTATTGTGTGTGTGAAATGTCCTGTGCTTTTTCATTTGCTCTGTGAGCTTCAGAAGTTCTGCAGGACTTTGAGGGGTAAAAAAAAAAAAAAGAAAAAAAATGTTTAAAACCTTTATTCTTCAGTGGTGTGCAGTCAGGATGCTATCTGGGTTCTGCCAGCCATCTTCTCCACTCTCAGTTAGGTGGATGGCAGCCCCTGCTCTCTGAGACACTGACTCCAGATACTTCAGAGCTGTCACTTGGGTCTTTTAGTATTTTTTTTCCCCCTTCTCTTTTTCTAAATCATCACTTGGTTTCTTCCTTGCTCCTTAGCCCTCTTCCAGGTCAGAGTCTCAGTGTGAGAAGGCTGCAGCCCTCCCTGAGGTGTTTGTCCACAATAAGGAGAAAGGCTTGCAGAGTTTTGGTTTGAATGCAGATGCCTGACCCTGTCTGAGCCTACCTGACATCCGACCCAGGATCCTTACCGAAATACATGACACTTCCCGGCAGCAAGCCTTTAACTGGCACTCTGCCTGGTCTGTGCCTTTCCTCCCATTTTGCAATTGCAAGGTTGTAGTTCCCCCTGTTGAGGTCCTGTTTTGTTCTTTAGTCTGCAGTTTTATACCATGCACTAGGAAATTGCGCTGGAGCCCCACTGTTGGCAGGGTAGGTGCTTGGGGAGCACCATGCAGAATTGCTGTGAAGTTTGCTGCCTGTAGGTAAATGCTGGCAAAGGGTAGAGGTGTGTAACAGCACACCGTGTCTACCTGGAAATAGTGTGTAAAAATATGCATATAGGAGATGCAAGGACGTTTTTCTCTATTGCTGTGCAAGGTTTGAGGGATTCTATCTGCAGTGAGGACTTGAGTAAATGGTGGGACCAGCCTATAGCCAGCTCTGAAGGCACCTGGTTTTGCCTGGGTGCAAGCACCCTACCAAGTGTTTTGCTGCTGAGCTAAAACTGCCTCTGGTACTAGGAGGTAAGCCCCTTCTGAGGCACGCATGGTTCTGTGGAGGAGCCGATACTGACCTACACCTGTCCTCTCACCGCAAGCAGGCCTGGAGGGATTGTGCTGCCAGCCCCACCGCCTCCTGCTCCATTCCCCAGAGCAGGCGGTAACCTCCTTGGCAGGGCCTTATCTGCTCTGGTGTTCGCTTTTCATGTTTGTTCAGTCCTAAAAGCCTGCCTTTGGACTCAGCACCATCAGGGCATGGCAGCCTTGAGCAGCAATCAAGGGGCAAACAAAATTCCCAGGAGGGAATGATGCGGTTCGCTCCATCGTTCCCCACAGCCTGCCGTGTCCTGGCACCAGGGTTTGTTGTCTTCTGCGTTGTACTGCTGGATCTTCTCCTACTGATAATTTGATTTCTGCTGATAGTGCAAGGGCCTGAGAGATGGAAATGCAGGCTCCTGAGTGTGAGGCTTGGCAGGAGATTGCTTTTCTGAAGGAGATTTGTGAATTGTGGTTATGTCTTCAGCTGGTGGAAAGCTGTTGGCATTGAGCTGCTCTTGGTCTGGACAGCTGGATGCTTAGGCCTTTACAACTCTGTGCATGTTTGCCCAGGGAGGATTTTTACTGGGAAGCCTAGAAAGAGCTTGAATTCACTGGTAACATTCATTAGTGGAGGTGTAAGCAAGACTGATCATTTCTGCATGCTTTTCTGCCACCTGGGCTATTAAACTGCACCACATACATTTATGGAGTTGGCTGGCTGAAAATGGAGAGCTTAGCTCTTGGGAATGCTCTCACTGAGTCTAAATGAGCACAGGTCCCAGGGGCTGTGCGTTCACTTCTTCTCATTGGGAAGTCACAATCCTGCGTGCATTTATCTAACCTCGATATTTTCCCTTCCTGCCACCCCTGTCTTGTTGCAGAGACAATGGTTTTGACTACCTGGAGTTTCGTCTTTGGATCGGCCTTTGGTCAGCCTTCCAGTGTCTCATTCTCGTTGCTACTGATGCCAGCTTCCTGGTCAAGTACTTCACTCGCTTCACTGAAGAAGGTTTTTCCTCCCTTATCAGTTTCATCTTCATTTATGATGCTTTCAAGAAGATGATCAAGCTAGCAGATCATTACCCGATCAACTCCAAGTTCAGGGTGGACTACATCACGCATTACTCTTGTGCCTGTGAACAATTAGATCCAGGTAAGAGAATGTTTAATTAGCTCTCCAATTTGCACATAGGAGATTGCATTTGCTATCTTTTCCTATTGTGCTGCAGTCCAGATAATAAACAGGTAGATTAATCCCTCTCTTATCAGTTGTCTTCAGATATCCTATCTTAGCCTTGTTTTGAAACTGAAGGCTGAGTTTCACCCTGCATGCCAACTGGAATATCTTTATAACTGACCTTCCTGGACTCCTCTTGTGAGCATCCTTACCAGTGGAGATGCTGTCTCTGTAGCCTTGTCTCCTTGCACCCTTGCGGCTGTTAATGCTGAATGGCATTCCTCTGAGAAGTCTGTGAAGGGGCAGAAGTGGTGGCCAGGTCTCTGCTGTGGTGCTGAGGTCACTCCTGGTTTACGCTGAGCCATTTTGTTGAGCGCAGGAGTTGGGTTTATTCAGGGCGTTACCCAAACATGGGTGGTTTTCCACCTCCTGGCTATGGGTATGAGTGGAAAAGCACAAACAGTTCCTCGCTGGAGCGGAAGGGAAGTATATCCCACAGTGCAGCCTATCACCAGAGCGTGGGCTGCAAGGCAGGTAGAGCCAGCGTACGTATAAATCTGGCAACACAACCAGGAACAAAAGGTTACAAAACCCAAATACAAACAGAAGTACGCTGGCTCATACCGTTAGGGAAGCTGTGACCCTCATTTCAAACAGTGAGGAGTGAGTAAGAAACTTGGTTTATGCTCAGAGGAAACTTCAGGTTATCTCGACATACCTGTCAAACAAGAAAAGTCTCTGGTTACTGATAGCTGCCTCTGGTCAAAAGGTGTTGGGAATTGGATCCCTGGGAGCTGTGTGCTTACATTAGTTGTTCAGTGTAGGATCTCTGCAAGCACTTGGTCTAGTTGGTCTAGTTCTGCTTCCATTTGAATGGCAAGCTGGGTTTTTTTGATGTTAGGATGAAGGGGAATGGTCAATGCCAAACTGAAGGTCTCCACTTCCCATCTAAACACCTGTGGCACAGACCCAGTGCCCAAGGCAAACATGGTGGTACAGCTGGAATGTGTAGAGGAAATGGAGCATGTGGCAGAAGCCCACACGCTATTTCATAAGAGATTTGTGCCTGGAAATACAATGCTGGTCTTTACCTTTGTAAGCAAGTGGGGGAAGGATCAGCATGTGTGGTCTGATAAAGTTCACAAACCCTCACCGCCATGGTTGTCTTTTCATCTGGTTGCTGTCTTCGCCAGATGTTTGTTTCAGAGGGTAAAGATGACCTTACTGTCATCATCTCCAAATGCTCTGCCTTAGTTTTTCAAGTAGCATTGAATAGGAGGAGTGACCAGATAGTACGGGAGGTGCTGACAGCAATCTGTCCAGGTAGCCCTCTGGGACTTGGCTCCTGCCACACCAAGCTCTCCTGCACAGATCTGCCTGAGTCTGTGGTACCTTGGACATGAAGGCCGACACTTCAGAAGCTGTTGAAGTGAGGGAGAAGATTGGAAATGGCAAACTGTCTGGAAATGGAGTACCTAGCAGAGTGATCTCATATTTAAACTCAGTCCAAGAGAAGCTCAAAAAACAATTTGAGGCTTCTGTGTGTAAAGCAGCAAGTGCTGGGGATGCAGTATTGGTAGAAGAACTGGCACCAGCTGAGTCCTTTGACTGTTCTCATGCCTTGCTTGGTGGCATCTCCTTCCACAGTGGATTCAGTGCACACGAGCAAGGAATTTTCCAGAGGAACAAATGGCGTGTTAAATAGCTGCTAGCCTGTCAGTCATGACACTGACAGTTTGGCCTTTCACAGGTCTGAAATACGTGGATACACGCATATGTCTGTATAGCTGTGTCTCTGCATAAACCCAGACAGCATCCATAAGTGAAAGACAACCCAGATTTAATTCCTGCTCCTTAAATAAACAGATTTCCACATCAGCTTCTCATCACAGCTACAGAGGAGGTTTCCTCTCTTACCACACAACAGTAAGTCAGCAGCAAAGTAGCGAGCAGCAGCCAGCACAGTGTCTAAGCCAAACGCTTTCGGAAACGGGCTCTGCAACCTTCCTAGGTTTGCTCGTTTTTAAAGATAGTGCCTCACTCTGTGCACATGCTTATAGCTATGCAATGGGAGTCAGTCTGTAACATTTTGCTCACTAAACATAAGTGGCCTTATTCTTCATGTCCTGCATTTTTTTAAAGCCCCACAGAAGATGGCAAAGTCAAGGCAGAGTATCCTCGTTACATGTCTGGGGTATTTGCTAGCTGCTTAGCACGGTGTCAGTGACCAGCAGGGAAAGGGGGAATTGTGCCCTGGCAGCTGGGTGGGCTCTTCGTCCTTCGGCTTGGGTTGAACGCACCGAGGAGGATGGCACAGCATGAAATAAGCCAGGAGGTCTGAACTTCACCCAAAGCGAGCTGCGATCCCAGCGGTGGAGTGAATGTCTTTGAAACGAAGCTCAAGACTGTAAGGTCTTGCAGCAGCGGGTTTTGTAAGCAGATACCAAGAGAGCAGTAGGACATCAATTATCCTTGATGCTAACATTTCCTCTCTGAAAGTTTGGAAGCCTTCTGTCATGCATCAGGAAATGGAATAAAAATGCAAATGGCACATTAGCAAAAGGGGATGCCTGGTTCTAGGAAAAAAGCGTAATGCAGTAGCAGGTGCTTTCTTTCCAGTGATTTTCCTGTAGTGCAGATAATGTCTGCTGCTGTTGGGGTGTTGTAAGCAGTGATTGATAAGCTGTCAGGGGTTGTACTGGGGAGGGGGAGAGATTTATTTGGTTTTTTCCAGATTAAGTGCAGGTAAAGCTTTATTGATTTTTTTTTTTTTTTGTTACACCACAGGTGAAGCTAACTTCTCTTCCCTCACACTCTGATTCAGGCTTTTTAATGTTGGTTTTAATTTCTGTGTCATTAAGTTCAGCTCCAGAGTTTTTTGCATCAGCCCTTAGCTTGCCTTGCTTGGTTTCTGCACTGGGCTCTGCCCACACTCATACTCCCAGGGGCCTCAGAAAGCTGAGAGCAGTGTCTTGCCAGCCCCACCACGCTTTCTGCAGGACCTTATAATAATGCCTTTGAAATCCCCGACAGGATTTGTGTGTGCTCTGGCAATAGTTGCTTACTGTGTCCCTGCACTTGCAGTCTGTGTCCCTGAGCTAATGCACACCGTTTTATAACGTGGCTCAGGAAGTTAAAAGGCAAAACCAGCAGCCAGACCAGTGCTCCATCCACTTTCAGGAGCAGTAGCATCCATGTAGCAATTGTTTAGCCAAAAGCAAAGTGTCAGGGGAGTGTGCTTGAACGCCGAGGGGCCTTGACAGCCGCAGCGGAGCGGACTGGGGGTGTAGAAGATTACAACTTGCTCTCTGTTCCATGCAGTTTTTGGGTACTGACGTGACAGTGCAAAGACCCTTGTTGCACTGGCCACCTTCCATGTTTGTGGTCAGAGGGGACAAGCTGCTTTATCCAAAAAGCCTTTTACCTCATCTGTCAAGTCTACCAAGAGGGTTTGGACGTGGCTGAAGATGCTAAAAACAGAACATAAAGCGCTCTGAGACACGTTTACTCTCTTTTCTCAAACTTCACCTCTCAAGGAAAGGGTTGCATCATTTTACAGACTCAGCTGATTCCTGGCAGCATGGCTTGCAGCTCGGCACATTGTCCACGCTCGGGCATTGTCCTCAGGGTTGATGAGCAGGCTGCCCACTCGGGGTGCGCAGATGTTTCCATACCTGGCCTTTCCAGAGAGATCCCTGCCATCACGAGGAAGATGCTGGCAGCAAAATCTGCAATGACTCTCGAGGCACAGCAAAAATCCATGTCTTGACAAGAGTCTTACTTGTCAACGGCCCGGGAAAGACTGCCTACATATAAAGATGTCCTACTACTTATTTCAACCCTCGTATGATTTCAGTAGTATAAAAGACAAATGCACTTATTCTTTCTCCAGCTAAACAAATATGAGCTGTGCAATATTTAAATAATTATATAACAATAATACTAATAATAATCATAATTTAATAATAGTTTAATAATTTACATATTCTTATCAGACATAAAAGTACATGCAAAACCTCAAGGAAACATGAGGACGTTGTTGACAAGCCTGTTTTCAGGAAGGACTGCATTTCTAAATGAAATTTCAAATAAATGATTTCTAATCCCATGAAAACATAACAAAACATATCACTGTTGCAGTGAATGCTGTTACTTTTCTCAAATAAATTATCTCCATCCCATTGATTTAAATTACTCTTTATCTTTTTTTAGCTGAAATAATGTGTTTGTGCTGGATTCTGGAATGCATTTTGCTTTTCTGGATATCTTTGGGGCTGTGCATTAATTTTAAATTAGTAGTTAGGAGTGTGCTGTGGATATTTATTTTAATCCGGAAATTGTTAGAAAAATATTGCAAAACCATGAAATATCATGTTGTCTGTCTGTTTTTTCATGGTTTTCTTACAACGAACTCTGAAACAACCCCAGTTAGGTTAGAATTGTGTTTCACTTATCGTTTTCTTTCTGTTTTGTAAGCAATTGTTGATTGATGCTTTTGAGTCACTCTGAAACAATACTTTTGACTGGCTTGGCTTGAGAAAGAGATTGCAAACAGTTTGATGGAGTTAACAAATGATTTAATAGTTGAAATTTGCTTTCCTTCCTAGCTGTTTCCGCACCATGCTCAAGGTATTCCTTTTTCTGTCCTCTCTTGCAGTTAATAGCTCATTATTTAACAGGACAACAGTGCCGTCAGCCGATGGGCAGTTCTATTCCTCTGCTGAGATGGTAAGTGCCCTTTGCCAGGTCTTTCAAGTCTGTCAGTGCTGTGCGTTTCTACTGGGCCGTGCCAATAGATGAGGAACTGATCGCTTGAAGAAAACTCTCATGCTGACAGTCCCCTATTGCCCGTGACACTGAAAATGTGACACTGCTCCTTTTGGCGTCCTGCCTTGATCCTCCAAGGATTTCTTGTAGTACTGCATCCGGAATACTGTGTGCACACTTAGATAATGGTAATTACTTGCTAATGGCAGCCACCTTCTTGCGGTCGAGCTATGTGTGTTGGCAGGATGCAAATGGTTCTCCCGGGGGATTAGTCAGATTCTTGTGTCCAGGGCTGAAATGGTAGGAGTGTTATGGCCAGCCTTTCCTTTGGAAGGTGCTGTTTCCATCCCATTCTTTGATTTTGATGTAGCTAACCCTGGCTTTCCCACATTTCACTGTTGGTGAGCTTTGGATGATGAGGAGAAAGAAAGGGAGCTTGATGGGCTCAGATACCTTTATGTTTGATGCAGAGGAAATAAGTTGAGACATAACAACTTTCTGCTTAAGAATACAGGTCCTACCTGTCTGTATTTCTTTGTGGTGACCACTCTTCTGTGGCATCAAATGGCCCAGCAGAAAGGGAATGGTTTCTGAGCTGGGCGCGCTGTCTGCAGGCACTAGGAGCGTGAGACACAAATCTGAAGGCAAGAGCATTGCCCGAGGTCCCTGAGGGGATCAGTCGCAGGGTCAAGAAATAGTAGCAAGGTCTCCTGGTGGCCAGGCTGCACCTCATGTAGCCTTTGCTGCTCCTTGCCTTCTTCACTGCCCCACCTCCATCGGCTGGCTGCAGTCCCTGAGCATCTGAGTTGGCTACCTCTGGGAGGGCTGCAAATGAGGGCGTCTTCGTTCAGCTGCCCTCCACAGAACATAATGCTTGGGGAAGTGATGAGCAGCCCCCAGCTCCGGTACAATGCCAGCCGTCGGGATACCTACAGCCACCCGTCAGGAGAAGAGTGCCCATTGCCGTTTTGGTTTCGTTAACAAGACCAACTCTTCTCGGGGTCTGTGGGTTTAGTATTGGATTGTCAGTCTTGGGAGAAGGGAGGCATGCCTAAGAGGAAGGCCTGAACTGAGGCCTTGAGACATGAAAACAACCCAATGAGTTGCATTTGCAGGCTGTGCTTTCTTGGAACAGTCATCTTGGCATCTCAGCCCTCCTCCCCTAGAGCCCTGATTTGCAACACCCTTCCTGCAGTGCGGTGGGACTGTGGGGGACTCACATCAATCCTGACTCTGTCTTTCTGCCTGATTTTGAAAAGAGCCGATGGGCCGTGCTCTCCCCATAGGATGCTCTGACTTAGCCCTGGTCCCCACCAGGGGAGCCAGCCCCGGGTGCAGAGGTTAGCTCTGCTTCCAGGCCACTTTTTGGATGTCTTAGAGTTTCCAAGCAAAGCAAATGTCTGGGGACACATGACAAGGATTTTGGAATGGGAAGAGCAGCCCTGGTACAAATCCTGCCAGGCAGTTGGCAGGCGGACAAAGGAAGATCACACTGGGGAGTGTCCCAAAGAAGGGAGATGCCGCCTTCTTTCTGCTCTCTGATACCCCAAGTGGTAATCTTACCTATTGAACACTCTCCGGTGCTTATTTCTGTATATGTAGAATCGCAAAATGTAAAACACGCCCCCCAATATTTGGTTCTTAGTTTATCTCCCTGCTTTGAAAGCCATGTTCGCTCTCTACTCTGTTATCCTGAAATAGCAGTCAGAGCGGATCTGCAGCAATCCGACTGAAGAGGCACAAAGTGCTGCTGTTTGATGCTGTGGAGAGAGACAGTGCTGAGAGAGCAAATGTGGCAGCACCTTGTCAAACAACAGCACAGAGCTGGGGGGTTTGTTGTTGTTGTCTTTACCCCCGCTGCCATCAGTGTCAGCAAAATCACGCCTCAGTTCAGCTCTTGGGATTCACAACATTTGCTGAGGAAGCTGCAGTTTATTGCGTGCAGTTTCAGACCACAACTTTATAAGCATCCAGTTTGGAGGCATATGTGATGTATTTTTCAACGTACGCACATGAACAAGATACTAATTGGTGCAGCATGAGGCCATGAACCTTTTGCCTTCAGCAAGTATCTACCATATTTTGAAGATTTCTAGTACAAGTTAGGGGTTTTTTTTTCCTACTTGAAAATGTCACTTATATACAAAAGGATATTTTGTGCTTTACAGTTTTGCCTGAAGAACATCTTTTTGTAGTAATTTGCATGTTGGTCTGAATTAGTCTGTGCCTACATTTGTGGTAAGTTCTCTGTAACTTAACTATTTGCAGTAAAATACTCTTTCCTCCCTATGGGTTTATTAATTTTTAGTTACTTTTAAATATTCTTTCTCTCTGATGTCCTGGTTCCCAGGACTATGGTTTCATTCATTGGGGTTTTCATGCAGAAAAGGAGGAGCGGAGTCAATGTGATTCTAAAACTCCCCAGACTAACAGAATTTTGTAGGTACCTGTAAGTTTTTCCTGGTGTTAGCATATACTCTCTGCATTCCCAGTGTCCCCTCAGACAGTGTGCTCTGTGCATACCTGGAATAGCCTCGCAAGCTCGCTGCTATGTGCATGTTTATATTCTTGGCCTCTGTTGCATTTGCATTTGTTCTGTCCTCGTCCCTGCGCTGCCGTGATTGTGAGTTATGCAGGTCAGGGAGAAGGAAAAGCCCCTTCCTTGGGCTCTGCTTCACCACAAGCACTAGGAAATAAACAATCATCTAACAAGTCCTATGTAGCTCTGGGTTCCACAATGAGAGTTTAAAACCAAATCGTGCCTCCCTGTCTGGCCATCGCAGCCAGTCATCATTAGTAACGAGGTATTCAAAAGAGAAAGGAAGCAATTAAAGGAAATTCAGATGCAGGTTCTTATTTGGCAAGGCTGCGGGGAAGAGACCCTCAGCTCTTGCTGAAATCAAGGGAAACCATTGTATTTGGGGGTGTTGCGTTCAGTCCCAGCAGGTGAGTGGGTGCTCTAGGACATCTCTGCAGCTATGGGCAGGTTTTACCAGCTCCGCAGAGTCCTGCTCTGCCACTGCGCTGCTTCGGTGCCCTGGGGAAGGCAGGCTGAGGCAGGCTGGGTCTGGGGGCTCTGCAGGGATGTAGCAGAGAGGGAAGCTGAACCTCAGCATTCTTCTGACTGCTTGTCTGTAAAATGGAGGGGAGTTTGGTAACCCCAGCTGTGTGTGGGAGCACAATTAACACTGAATATTTACAGCGTGAGATGGCTTTTCCTTTGCATGTCCAGCATTCTGCGGGCACTGATAAACTGATGGCTTCTACCAGATACACAGGAGGATCCCAGAGCTGAACTCTGTGTGCACCGCAAGACCAGATCAGCTCGTACAGCAGCGGGGCTGTCTCCTGTGCATGGTTACTCACCCTTCACCAGCATAGCACCCCATCCTTTAGTCCAGAGTGATTGGCACTGCGTGGTGGCATGGCTCAGAGCATGTCAGAAGGACGCCCAGTAGCTGCAGCGTGGTGTGGCGCTGTGTGTGCAGAAGCCTCCTGGTGCCAGTGGGCATTAGGCAAGCTAAAGCCTTGTTTCTAGAAAGGCCAAGGAAGGAGATGTTCTGCTGTGGAAACAGTGCTTGATCGGAGAGAAGCTGGTTTGAGTTTGGTGTTGCTTGCAGTGAACAAGCAGTGGGGAGTGGATGCAGAGCTGGTCTAAGGCCACTACAGCTTCTGCGTGAGGTTTCCAACATTGCATTTCCACTGGAGAAAATGCAGAGCATGTCTGGCAGACCACAGCAGAGCTCAAAAGATCTCTGTCTTCTTTCCAAGGCACAGTCTGTCCTCAGTTCCTGGGTAATATCATCCTCTGGGTTAAAATCCATTCTGTTTGCGCACAAGCACAGGGCTTTTTAGCCTCTGCTCCGTGTCTCCCTTTTCCTCCCCGTATTTTTCCTGATGCTCTGTCCCCGTTCCTGTACTAGCATGAGCAGTGTTTGCATGAGCACAGCTTTATGGAAGTGTTCTCTTTTTTTCTGCAGTACAACATCACCATTGACTGGTCATCTCTGACATCGAAGGAGTGCTTGAAATATGGAGGACAACTTGTGGGCAACAACTGTGAATATGTCCCTGACATCACTCTCATGTCTTTCATCCTCTTCTTTGGCACTTACACATGCTCCATGGCCCTGAAGAAATTCAAGACCAGTCGCTATTTTCCAACCACTGTAAGTACCTCCTTTCACCCTAGCAGTCTGTTTCTTTACTCTTTCACAGTGCAAAGATCAGCCTTCCTTTTGGTATAGTTGTCGCACACTCAGGGAGAAATGCTTTGCAGGAAAGCCAGGTCGCACTGGTTGGGAAACATGGTACTGGTGAACCAAGATATGCCTGGGATTGCTTAGCTTTCACTCTCTTAATGTTTCTGGAGGGCATGGGTAAGGCAACAGAAGAGCCAAAATGAGCCATAATCTGTCGTGGAGACGTGACAATGATTTTAAAGGTACTGATGACAACACTTCCAAGCTGAGATAAGCGATGATGCAGTTGATCAGCCTTAAGAGCTGGAGTCCTTCAGACATATATAGCCAGCTATTTTCAGTGTCAGATACACAACTTAATGTGATGTACTGACTCTGGGGTAGGGTGTGTGGCCGTTGTACAGAGATCAAATGACCAAAAGGGACTACTGATCCTTACATCAGAAGTCTCCCTGCTAATAGCCAGAAGGAGTGTTTGGGGAGGACAAAAGAAGCCCTTTGCTTTGCCACTGAGTAGAAGTGGGTAAGTGAGCTGTCCATATAGAACAGAGGAACAGAGACGCATCTTTGATGTTACCATGTAGTATTTGAAATACTCAGAAATCAGAGCAAAAATGTTGAACTCTGCTACAGTCTGTGTCTGGCCTACCTGTTACGGTAGGGACCTAAAGCAGAAATTCCCTTTCTTCTCTGAGGATCACATGCAAAATAAGGATGACCTGAAAAACCTCTGCATTGATTTAAGCAAGATCTTGCTCAGATTTACAGTCAGCTTGTATGCATCTCTCGGGTGCATCTGCTTGTTTGACTCCCCAGCTAAAGTTACCAAGCTACGCGTGCGAGCTGGCAGTTTCCATGTGTACCAAAGCCCCATTTCTCTCTGAGACCCGCCCTCCCATTTTCGGCATTCTGCCACATGGGGATTTATCCTGCATGGATGTTTACTGTTCTGCTGTGTTACAACTGAACCTCTATTATTTTTAATAAAAAGGAAACAAATTCCATTGAGGCTGGAATGCAGCTCAATTTATCTGTAACCATGTGAACCCAGGAAACCTGGAGGGAGCAACAGCTCTGAAGAGATCACGCAGTTACAGACAAGCACAGTGGGTCCTGTCCAGTTAAATTTCAGGGTCTGACCAGTGGCACCTTTAAGTTGTTGTATTCCAATGACTTCAAGAATGTTGTACTCTTAGGACATGTTGAGGATTTAGCTGAGAAGCCTAGTTTGTTTTCCTGTCTGTTTAGGTTGGTTTATTACTTGAACAGAAAACAATGTAATCTCTGCCAATCATACAGAACATCTCATCTGTTGTGGAAGTTTGGGTCTTCCCGTCTTCTGAAGGGAAGTTTGTGAGTGTTTCCATTGTCTGGTGTAAAATAACCATTTCTTCCCTTTCACATTTTTTGTTTTAATCTGCATTACAAAATCAGTCATATTAAAAGAATGGAATCTGGAGATAACACAGTATTTTTTGTTAAAGCCACATACCTTAGTAATCCTGTGATGACACGAGAAGCTTGACTCATGTCAAAAAAGCAGTCTCTGACCCTACATAGCAAAACATGAATATGTGGACCATAAAGAATCAGAGATCAGAAGGCAGACAAAAGGAGACAATATTTTGTATGTCTAAAAAAGTCACTATTTTTTTAGGTTTATTTGTAAATGTTCAATATCTGTTAATATTGGAAGCTGATCCTGAAAAGTCTCTAGACTCTGCTGCAACGGAACTAGGTCTCCGTACCAGTGGTTGTTGGCTGCTGTCAAATGTAACATCAGTGAGACTGCCTTGAAGAATTCACATGGCAGTTTCTTACAAAGCAGTTTTCTTTTTCCTTGGGCTAGTTTTCATGCCTCCTTTTAGGCTTAATTTTTTGGCTTTCAGACAATGCAATAAAGTACCAAGGCAGATTTAGGCAAATGGTACCCAGACATGGCAGTGCACACCTTTGTTCTACCAAAGAAGAAACGATGAGCTTGTATTGCCACCAAATGCAAGCCTGGAGTACCAGATAGAAACTAAAAAGTGGGTGAAATGGTGCTTCATAGTGCTAACTGCTGTTATATCAACTTCTGTTTCAGGCCCGGAAGCTCATCAGTGACTTTGCCATTATCTTATCCATTTTGATTTTCTGTGGAATAGATGCCCTGGTAGGTGTGGACACACCAAAACTAATTGTGCCAAGTGAATTCAAGGTACGTCGTTGTCAGCTTGTTTGGTGGCCTTTGGAAGAGGTTCCCTTTTCCACCCATCTGCCCTGTATAAAATGACTTGTCCTCAAAACAGGAAAGTGGTCAGCTATCTGGAAAGGACCATTTTACTCAGATGATATCCTTTTTACTAGCATCATTTTGGTTGGCCATTTTATCTCCTAAATCCTGCCTCCATACTTTGAACCTTTTGTTGCTGTTAATGGGAGGGATGAATTTTTCACAAACCTCAAGTGCCTCCCTGTAGCCCCATTGCTGGAAGTACAAGTGTGTTTAGGATGTCATCACTCCTATATTGCAGCTCTAATGCAAGCTTTCTTTTCCTTGCCCTTAAAAGCCAACCAGTCTCGAGAGGGGTTGGTTTATCCCACCTTTTGGAGGGAACCCATGGTGGGTGTACCTGGCAGCAGCCATCCCTGCACTGCTGGTGACTATCCTCATCTTCATGGACCAGCAAATCACAGCTGTCATCGTCAACAGGAAGGAGCACAAGCTCAAGGTGGGTGTGCTTTGTGTCTTGCATGTGTGTGGAGAGCTGCCTGGTGCTTTTTCTGTGCTAGAGATGGAGGAGGGCCCGTGGCAGTGTTGAATGTACATGCCACCTCAGAAACGTCATTGTTGGTATTTAACAACAATATTTATGTAGTTGACTAGCGTAGAGTTTTTGCCAGGAAAACTGCTGATTCGGTTGAAAATCCTCAGTGTTGCACAAACAGCATTTGCCTTCCTCCTGAAGCAAGAGCCCAGTGCTGGGCCGACTTGCAATGTCTCGTTCAGTGAGCACTTAGTAATTTTGATTGGCTTCACCATCGTGCGGCCTGAAGCATTCCCACATGAGAAGCTTTGGGATTGCTCCTCCCTTTTGCTTTCCAAACAGGTTCCGTGCCAGGAACAGCTGGATTTCACAAAACCAGCCAGCTACCGCTTCCTTTCTCGGGGAACGAAAGGACTTAGACTCATCACATCCTACCCACTGCTCATCTGGCAAAGACATGGCTAGAGCCAGAAGAAATTAGAGCAGCCCCCCTTTGAGAGGCAGAACTTTTGTTTAAAGCCCATTTTCACGTCAACATAAAGGCAAAACATTTCTTAAAATCTTTACAATATTTTGATCTTTCCTTGCAAGAGCTTCACTCTCCAACTGTAAACACTGGAGGACGGCAAAGGAAACTTCCAAGTATAGGCTAGTCAAAGCTTGCCTTGTAAAGAACACTGGTGGGAACAACATCTTAGCTGCCTTCGTAACCTTGCTGCCCCTGAAATTCTGTTCGTGGTGGTAGTACTGTCTACCTTAGTAGAGGGCTGGATGAAGTTAATTTCAGAATCTACTGGCCCTGGCCTCAGGAGGTGTCATTTGCCTTGGTAATTCTGCAAGACTTCTCCATTTGAAGAATTAGGAAAGGAAAGAGGATGCGTGTCTATCCACAAAGTTATACGCTTGTCCGCTTTACTCATCTGTCTGGTGCGCTCTGCTTTTTGAGCAGGAGGCAAGAAATCATTAAATTAAACGCAGTCAGAAGCTGGGGAGAAAAGTTGATGTCTGTCATTCTGGATGTTTGCTTGTGTAGGGTAAGCACATGCTGTCCGCTGTGTCCAGCAGATATGGTTATACATACTACAAAATTGTTCATTCCTTTAAAACAAGTCCCCAGGTCTGATGTTAAGGAACACCTAGGAAGGATAGGATGGTTTGCAGTGAGGGTGCTTCACCGATGTTCTTTCTGGCATTTTTTTGAACAAGGCATTCAGGAATATGATTGGGGCTAGCAGAAGAGTCTGATTGCTTGCTGCCTTACAGCTGGTGTGCAAAACTGCTGGGTTTTGGTAGTGCTGGTGCTTCCAAATGGCCATTCACCTCACAGACTCCAGTTCTTTGGAGAAACTAGTCCCAGACTGAAGTCCAGCTAACTCCAACCTCTCCACTAGCATCAAATGACTTTTAACATCTACTTTTCTTCCTACCACCTTCCTCCCTCAAAGACACAGGCCTATTCCCTGTCCTCTGCTGCTGTTTTTAAGGAGAGAAAGTTACTTTGTGATTGTTGTCAGCTTTTTTGCTGCACTTCTGTCATAGACTATAAGGGGATGCTTCATCAATCTGATGCATTGTCATGGAAAGGAAAACAAGGGTGGCCAGAGTGAGTCCACCAGGTCTTGCACAGGTCTGCAGAGTGCCCATTTTTGGGAGCTCAAGCTTGTAGTGAGGAGAGGCTGTGAGCTTGGAAGGGCCTCCTCTCTCAGGAGCTCTGCTTTGACCTGAGCTGAGACCTAATTTTAATTTGCACAACACTTCGTTATTGCATCCAAGCCCAAATCTCTCTCCCCTTATCACAATGAGCAAAGCTTCTCTGGATCTGACAAGCCTCTGTTACTGTGTTTATCATGTACTGTGTTTACCATTGCTGGTGGGTGTTCCCAGCCATCGGCAGAACAAGGTCTCTTTATGTCACAGCTGTGCCTGAATGGACACAGCATGTCGGTGTGGCTGTCGGCCACTCTGAAGAAGGCTTTGGGGCACCGGGGCAATCGCAGGACCCCACCTGTGGTGGGTATGGCCAGAGATGGCCCAAGTATGGTAGCTGTGTTGCTGTACAGTGTTATAAAATACAAGCAATAAGCTGAAGAGATTTGGGACATACCAAGGGCATAGCCACAGTTGGATGTTATTTAAAGAAGAGCTTTATATCTGCTGACTTATAACAGCCTAGGATGTAGTAATATTTTTAAAATAAACTTTCCAGACCAGCACTACGCAGTTTTTCGTGCCTGTAGGGTTATTCCTTTCCCTGCACGGTCAGTTCTATTGAAAAATATTAAATTCCTGTAAAAGAAGACTCTCCCTTCCTGCTAACAGGACACGTTTCAAGTGGTCTGACCCATGAGAGTAAAGACTCCCTCAAAACGTGGGTAATGCTGGATCATTATTTAGATACCTGCTTCAGCAGTTATATTGAGAGCTGTTGGAAATGTGAATAGAGTTTTTGCTTGAAACAGAGGAGGAAGTTTAAATTCATGTGGTCACTGTGGACATTAGACAACAGATGTGTGATTGAAGACCATCCTGAGCCTGACCTGGAGGAGAAGGTCAGAGTAACAGGGAATGGGAAAGGTTTGTTGCGCACAGTGGTGGGAGCTGGCTGATGGTTTTACGGGGCTGGTTTAAAAAAAAACAGCCCTCAGAACATCGCTTTTTGCCACCTGGATCAGGGCAGATATATTCAGTACTGTGCCCAGATCTTCTGCGGGGGGAGACTAATCATTGACATGTCTCAGTTTTAGGTCTGTCTCCTGCACCTAACTAAGCAGACATGCCATTTTTGTAATCACTGAAAGAATATATTCACTGTTTTTCCCCCATGAAGAAGAGGCCCCTCATCTCTTCAGCTTACAGGCACTGAACATGGTTATGCTATCAGCACTGGGTATGCTTTTTTAGTAACAAGGTATAAACGCTCCAGCAAAGTACTGTTTAATATAAAATAATTATTTCCTGCTTCCTTTGTTATGGTTGTGAGCACGTGCTTTTGTTTAATTGGGGGTTCTCAAGTCCGATCCTGCTACTTTGCACCAAAAAATACCTCTGTACATGAAATCTACTGTAGGCTGAAAGAAGGATGGATTTTTTCCTGCTAGTGCCTTGCTAAAGTATTGGCAGGATGTCACTGAATGCCTGTCACAGTGCTGCTGGCCAGCCAAGGTAAGCAGCGCACATATGAGGAAAACAACGAGGACCATTCAAGACAAGCTGGGTTGCTTTCCCTCCTGGGTCACCAAGTAGGTCCAGATCATTTGTTCTTTCCAATAAAATCAAACTGAACAGGATTAAAAAAAGGTTAATCTTCTTTAAAATAGCAAACCTTAGAGATTTGTCTAGTGTTTTTCTGAAGATCTCTTTCTTTGGTGGCTCTTTTGTTTCTTCACTTCTCTTGGCCCTTGTGGCTGGTGGATTTTCCTGTGTTGGATCATTAAAGGATTTTAAAAGTAGGAGATCAGAGGTCTTTAAAAAGCAGTAAAGAATGAGGGCAGCTTTCCATAGGGTATGAGCCCATCAGCTGTTCTTGTTGCTTTCCCCAAGAGAGCCTAGAGTTGAGTGCCGAGGAAGATGCCTCCAGCACCAGACACGATCAGCAGGGCTCAGACCAGTTGTGAAGTCCCCACTGTGAGATCCCGCAGTTGCTTCCTATCCTAAATACAGGAGTTCAGATCTCACTCTGAGGCAGCAAATGGCAAAAGTTACATTTAGGTAGGCACCATATTTCTGTAAGATTGCTTTCAGGTAGGCTTCATTAAGTCATTACACTGACACTACACAGTTACTTACAACAGCTGCTTAAAATTAAAATTAGGCTTTGGGCTGGTTTTAAAGGGTGGTTTGAGTGTTTAAAGCTCTGTGCAGATCCAAGCTGTCACTTACACAGCCGCAAGATGACTTGGTGCACAAATGTACTGATCTTGGCCTTCCAGCACGTCAAAAGAAGTCCTGTGTGCTCATAGCAGAGCAGTAGGACAAATGGCTCACACCATCGCAAGCCACTCTCCTGCTTTACAGATGACCGTCCACCCACTCACCCTCTCCAAACAGTTGCTGCTGCAGCTGTCTCATGCTGTGAAAATGGGCCAGCAAGTTTTTGCACGTGCTGCAGGAGGCAGCAGCAGGGCGGGATGGTGCTGGGCATTGGATTTCTTGTCACTGTGTTACCTCATTAACAAAATGGGAATGCATCATTACAAAAATAGCACTTTATAATGGGGTTTCGTTTTTGGTTTTTAAGAGGCAATGCAGAGCTTTCAGAACAATATATAAACCCATTATAACTAAGATATGTGTGTGTATATATATATAAAAAAATACAGAGAGATATATATTGAGAGCTTGCTTATACTGTTTGCAAGATAAGAATGTGTATCTCGCCAAATGTTTTTTGGTGAAGGTGATGCTCTCTGATTGTCTTTAACTCATGGTCTGCTGTGTCAAGTACCTATGTAAAGAACTATTTGACTGATTGCAGGGCTTGGCTTGTACCAACTCAACCTCCAGGCACCATATAGCGTACACAAGGTGCTTGGTCTTTTGCCAGACTGCTTGTGCGTCTGCTGCTCTCCTATGCTTACTGCATGCTGCTGTTTTCAGAGCTTGTCAGAACTGTAGCTCCTACCTGTTTTCCCTGTGGCAGCAGGTAATTTGTCCTTTAAAGAGCAATATGTCCTACTCTGCTATTTCTTATGACAATTTCTGTAGGCCAAAAGATGCTGCTTGTTTGGTGTGCCTTTGCCCCTGGGCCAGAGCCCTGGCTGTTCTGTAGGTATTTAGAATAATTAAGCTGAAAGTTGTCTGTCTCCCTTCACAGAAAGGTGCTGGGTATCATCTGGATTTGTTCTGGGTGGCCATTCTGATGATCGTATGCTCCTTTATGGGTCTCCCCTGGTATGTTGCTGCTACCGTGATCTCCATTGCTCATATTGACAGCTTGAAGATGGAGACGGAAACTTCAGCCCCTGGAGAACAGCCCAAGTTTTTGGGAGTGAGGTATGTCAAGCCAGAAAGGCCTTAATTGCCTTGTTTGCCTGCTAAGATCTGTTTGTACTATAAATGGTCTTGCTTTGAGCAGGACACGTGGAGAGTTTCAGGGGGAATAGCTCTTAGATTTGCTGTAAATCTTCAGATCAGCTGTGCTTTCTTACAGCTTTTTTTGTCCACAGAGGATATATGCAGTTAGAAGTTTATCTGGCATAGCCCTTCTGCAAATACTCCTTCTTGAAAAGGAAGAAAACTGTTGTACTACATGTGTGCCTGTAGATAGGGGAGAGCCTGTGCAAATGTGTGGGACCGAAAAGAGGAGAGGAAGGAAACTTCACACTGGAGCTTAGACCATTGCTTGGTCTGCTTTGGGCAAGCATGTTGAGGTCACCCCAAAATACACAAAGCTTTTCAGAACAAGCTCTGGTGCCCATGGAGCATTGCAAAGTTGTCACAAAGAATTTCGTGCTACTTTCTTCGTAATTCCAAACCTGGCTGTGAGATTTAGCAGTGCAGGTCTCTGGCAATTCCTTGGACAAATCTCTGTGTAACTCCTCAAAAGTATATTCGGCCAGATCAGATGCAGTTTTCCAGTGTTAGAGAAAGGAGACAAATTTACTGAAGATTTCCTTATCTGTGGAAATTAGACAGGCATTCACTGGCAAACGTAATGGTAAAAAATGTAAGCCTGTCATGCGTAGAGCAATCAGCTCTACTTAGTCAAGCAATTTTTTCTGCATTTGGTTGCCTTAATTAAGTTATCTGAAGTGTTTGGTAGGAGCACTTCTGGAAATCAGGCCATTTGTTTAGGCGGCTGAATAGAAATTTAATGGCCTAACTTTCAGTACTCTGGAATATTACTGATGAAGGTGTTTTTGGATGTAGGGAGCAGCTGTGGTGCCAATGAAGGCACGTGTTCAGCACCCCACGAAGGCCTGGACCATTTATCCAACTGCTGGACTACTATGACCAGGGCTCAAAATATGCCACTAATCTAAGAGTGGAGAGCTAATGATTTATTACCTATTTGCATGCTATAAATACTGCCATGCAGAGAATTTGGATTGTTAGTTAACGGTTTCTGATGTTTAACATGTAAACACTCTCCTCTTTACTCAGTAGCAGTGCTCTGTTGATCCACAAACAGCGGCGCTAAGGCAGCATACAAAAACCAATCTGGGGTTTGAAAAAAAGAGGTGTATGAGTCTTGGTCAGGATCAAGATAACTGCCTGATGCTGTCAGCCTGCAATTGCCAGTCTGCTTTGAAAATGTGGCTGCAAAAAGGAGTTGTCAGGCTTTATGTTGGTTTTGACTACTCTGAGAGGGAATAAAACCAGAATGAAAGCTGAAGTCATCCTGTTCACCCAGTGATTTTGTTTCAGGGAGCAGAGAGTCACTGGATTCATCGTTTTCATTCTGACTGGTGTGTCTGTCTTCATGGCTCCCATCCTAAAGGTAAGGACATCACCTTTTCTGCGCTTTTCTGCTCACACAGCTGAAGAAGGGCCACAGCAACTGTCAGCCTACTTTTATGCTACTAAAAAAGCTCATAATTGAAGTGTGGAAAAGGAGATTAGTGAGAATTACTGATGCGGTTGTACAATTTTATAGAAGCTTAAATACAAACCTCTTGGAAGGAAAAAATATCCTTGGATTGTGCTAGATAGTAGTAGTGACAAAGTTCAGGGCTGGTGGTCATGGGGGCTGTGGTTTCTTTCATTTTAAGATTTTTTTTCTTCCGTCTTTGCATTAAGTTAGGTTTCTTTTTATTTTGCACTCTTACACTTCTGATATGCCTGTGTTTTATAGAAAATGAATTGTGGCTAAAGCTTGAGAGCCAGCTAATGGCATGAAGAAAGGGTGATTGTCCATGCAGGAGAGTTGCTGTGTGGAAGACATGGGTTAGCAGACGGATAAGTAGTTTAAAAACTACATTTGCATTTACTTCAGTGTGCACACAACATGTATACCTGAAGAAATTCTTTGTTTGGTGTTCACCCATAGGCTGTGTGTGTGGCCCACTGTGAGGAGGCTTTTTTGATGTGATACACAGAACTGGTGGCAGTGAGCAGAGCTTACAGCTGATGCTATTAGTCCATGGGTACGGTTTTGGCCAAAAATCTTTGGGACCATTCCCACTACCATAGTAGAGCTGTACCCTGCCTGGTGCAGCTGCTAAGGCACACACCTCAGCAGTGCGAGGCTCCTGCAGCTTGCCTGGCTTTTTTTAAAAAGTCAGCACAACAATCAAATCTTCACTTTTTTAGGCTGGATCCTTCGAAAACAGTACATCCCTTATCGCTCAGAAGCGATGCCTAGCTCAGCAGTATGGAAACGTATCTCTGGAGGAAGCAGTGCCATTAAATGTGATTTCTTAATCTCCTGAATTTTTTTTCTTGTGAGTTTAGACAAGGCTCTAGACAGATGTGCTGCTGATGTACCATTTAATCTAGGCAGGTAGCTATTTTCCAAGACCTGAAATTTGTTGGCATGTAGCCACAGAGAAACGCAACCTTAGTGGATCATCAGATCACACGACGACACTGGAAAACCTGCTTATCTGTGTGGAGGATGCTGCGTTCTTCAGGGATGATGACTTCAGTGGCACCAGGTGCAGGCATACTGTACAACAAGATGTCAGCTGCAGCAGTCCATCTCCGTGGATCTGTAGACCAGTGGTACGAGCAGAAGATGTCAAAACAGCAACTTATGTACTGAAACAGTGGCACCATGCATCGTAACTCTGTGAAGCAGCAGACTGATGTCTGGAGAAGTGTTTCTGGAGGAGGTGAATGAGTTTTTGGTCACAAGGAGGTTGGAAGCCACAGGAGCCATGAGGCACAGTTAGATGTGAAGCCTGAAAGGCAGGAGGCAGGCAGAGAGCAATGATGCTGCCTGCGTATAAAGTGGAGAAGGTGGCTTTACAAAGTCCGTGTGTTCCTGTTCTTGATTTCCAAGGTTGTTTTTACAACTAGCGAATGTTTGTGTCTTGGTAACAGGCACAAACAGGCATTTCCATGCCCTTGATTTAATGCCTGATTGTAATAATTGTGTTTGTTGGTTCATATGACCTTTCCCTGCAAGATCTCTCTTCCTCTATTCCACTGGGGTCTATTATTTCCCCTGTTATTGCTTCATTCGTTAATTATTTGTCTGTGCTTCCCCTAAGAATGTGTATGGGGAAGATCCTCATGGGAGGATGCCTGAGGATAAATCGGCACGCTCCTCGCCCACGTGCCAGCGAGAAGTACCTGGCAGCGTTTCAGGACCTTTAACAAACTCCAGTGGCAGGGTCTCCTGCTCGAGAGAACTGCTTTGCTAAATGCATTGCAGAACACTGAAGTCTTCTCGTGCCAGTGGCAAATTGAACACTAACAATCCCAAATTCAATAAAACAGGCAATCCACAGAATAATCTCATCTTTGTTTTCTGTGGATTTTGCAGTGTTTGTGCTGGTTTTGAACGTCGCTGATGTTTCTGCGCAGTTATGGCAGATCTCCACAGAAACATCCTCGGCCCTGCTAGGATAATGACAGGCACTTTCCTATAAATACATTTTTAATTCTGTTGGCTAGCAGCAGGTTTGCTCGGAGTGCCTAAGCCAGCAACCCCGTAGTTAGTGAATATTTTGCCAAAAGAAGCCTTCTAAAATGAAAGCACCGCCTGCTACTCTGCAGGCTAATGTACTGAAGTTTCACCTAGGGATGATTTACAGGATTGATTATCATGGAATGGTAAAACAATACTTGGACTTTTTTCTTTTTTTTAGAAGAACAGAAATAAGTAGAAGGGGATGGAAAGAGAGCAATGTAAATGAACGAGAAAACTAAACTCTGAAAGCCTCCCACCCAATGTGCTGGAGGAGATATTATCTTGTCTCCTCGTTCTGACCCAGTAAACGATGAATCATGTGGTGGGGAATACGATAAAACATTGAGTAACTGCCCTGTTATCTGCCTCGTTAATGAGCTACATGCCCAGGTTGGAAGACAGTGCTGCAGAAGGTTGCGTGGGAGCCTTGGCTGCGCTGCGGCTGCCGTTCAGTGGCAGCTGCCCGTCACTGCACGAAGGGTTTCCTTCAGCGGCGGTAGCAGAGCCCTTTCTGTCCTCCTTGGGTTCAAAGGAATCGCACAAAGGCCGTCATTCAGCCCCTGCGTGCAGTTTGTGCCCAAGCATTCCCATTCGCGTCACGCGCTGCTGGCCGTGCATGGCTTTGTCGCGGAGCCGAGGAGCATTTCCTCCTCTTGGCAGCCGCGCGGTGGCTGTTGCCATTGAGGAAGGCTCTGTGCTTCAGGTCGGAGGGACAGACACTCGTTCTGGGGAGCGAGTGTGTTGTCACCATGCGCCTTCCTCGCTTCCGAAGGTGGGTGTCCCCGATGGCAGGACCAGTGATGGAGGAATGGGCAGCTCTTAGCTCTTGAAGGAGCAGAAATTGATATTTGAAAGGACAATTCCTGGTGGTGATTAAAGTAACTCACGGTTCTGTGTTTGTGAATGGTTGTGGATTAATGTGAGCGAAAGATGGAGCGGTCAGAGGTTTGGTTGGTGTGACTGTCATTGCTGAGGTGGGACTCAAGAGAAGGTCCTTTCTGGATGGATTTCCATGGCTTGCTGAGCCGGACATACCACAGGATTATGCTGCCTTTTCTTCTTCTCTACCTCTGCTTCTAGTCCCAGCAGAAACCAAGAGGTGAAAAGCAGTTTGAAGCTTACTGGAACTTATTTACCCTGCCTCTTCTTTAATTGCTGGCTGCCCAGCACTGGATGACTTCGTTTACTTCGGTTCTTGGAAAGACGTCGAAGTCCCAGTGAAGTGGGAGAGCCCAGGGCTCGTTCAGCCCCTGCCCTGCTCCTCAGCCCTCCAGTGGTGGCACAAATGTTCTTGAGGCTCTCAAAACACAGCAGAAGGATTGCTCACTTTATTACTCCACATTGTCCACTTGTAGGTGCAATTGGAGTTGATAGCAGTCTAGGAAATATGTCCCTCCATGTGTTAACGGTGCATTGGTTGTGAGGAGGTTGTTCACTCAGTTTCTCCTGCTCTTCCCCCTGCAGTTCATTCCCATGCCTGTGCTCTATGGCGTCTTCCTCTACATGGGTGTTGCTTCCCTCAATGGCGTGCAGGTGAGTCCCTCCAACGGCTGGGAGCAGACTCCCTTCTGGCCTTCTCCAGAGGATGGCAATCATTAACCACTGTGAGGGGTTTCTTTCACAACCCCCCGGCCTTTCCCTGCTCCTTCACCACCTCCTTTTCCTTCCCAAGAAACCTGGGGAGCGTAGCAACTGTTTACAAACATTGCCGCGGGCTGGCTGTCCTGAGATTGAGACCAAAGGGGAGTGGGAGGGCAGCCAGGGCTGGGCCCTCTAAGCGATGGGGGGTGCTTTATGAAAACCTGGGGTCCATGTGCCCCTTGCCCAGCTCAGCAATGCTGATGGCAGTGTACACTTGCAGAGGCCCCAGGCTCCCTTCTGGGATTGTTCGGGTCCTCTGCCTCTGTCGTGGACTGAAGGGAAACAAGAGAAGATGATTTATGGCAGCGGGGTTATTCTGCAGTGTTAACGAGCGGGAACATTGCTGTTTGCTGGGGAGTGGAAGCCAAGCCCCTTGCTTTGTTGTTGAGGAAATATTATGTAAGGAGCCTTTCTCACAGCGCAGCGTCTGTAGTTGGCCCTAGGAAGCTGGAATTGGTTTTGTTGCTTTCTGGCACCCTATTAATTGTGGCCTTTCTTTTTAGTGTTTGGTTGTGCTCTAACGGGAAAAGACTGCCTGTTCTGTGAGCACCATGAGAATTTCCTTGGGTATTCTTTAAAATGGCCCCAGCTTTCATTCACTGGTGTGAGATCAATGTGGTCTCAGCAAGCGGGCAGCAAGCCTGCATTCAGGCAGGGACAAGGAGGGGGTTGTAGTGTTCGCCCTGGGGCTGGTTCTTCTAGAGGGGATTTCCCCTGTTTCCTGGCCCAGGTGGTGAGGGAACTGGGCAGTTTGTTTGCCCCTGATCAAGGATGTTTTTCACTGGATGAGAAACCCCAGTTTTGGTTTGACTCCAAGTCCATGCAGTCCAGCATGGGGCAAGGGACACTGCCGGAAAAGCTGCCCGTCTTACTCACACTTCGGTTAGGTGCCTTTCTGTTCTTTGGCAACGTGATGTCTGCCCTCACCTCTGCTGACCGCTGCTCCTGATTTATTTGGAAGAAAAGCGTTGGTTTTAAATACTGAATGTCTTCCCTTGGCAGAAGCAAGGCAGGGGAGGGTGGCAGAAGCAATGCAGAGTCTGATGCTGACCATAGTTTGGGCATTCATCGCGTTTTCTCTGTTTTGTGGGTAATGAAGTGCTCCCTTGAAGAGAAAACCCCTTGTCCACAGCCACAGCAGATCAGGCCCATTCTTTTGAAGCCAGCAGAGCAATTTCCACTGACACCTTCATTCCTTGGTTTACGCACTGATCACCAGAGCACATGGAGTCCTGCTCCTTAAAATAACGGCACCTCAGAGCCTAGCTTTGAGATGCTTCGCTCCTGTTTCTCTGTTCAGTTGCCAAATATAGCGTAGACCTAGGACCTTCGCTTGAGACAACAGAGGTAAAATGTTTAGCCTACCCTGCTCTAAGCACAAGTCAGTCAGGATAGAGGAGCTGTGCTGAGTTTTCTACTGGGTTTCTTTTATGGAAGGAAAGCAAGTTGATTCAAGGTCACACTTCATAGTGGAATAAAGCTTTTGCATCTCTTTTTTGTGTATCCTGGGTTTCATTTAAATATCTGTTTCTTTTCCTTTCCAGTTCATGGATCGTCTGAAGCTGCTCTTGATGCCTCTAAAACACCAGCCTGACTTTATTTACCTGCGCCATGTCCCGCTGCGCAGGGTCCATCTGTTCACCTTCCTGCAGGTGGTGTGCCTGGCCCTCCTCTGGATCCTTAAGTCGACCGTGGCTGCTATCATATTCCCTGTCATGGTAGGTGATGTTCTGCTTCACATTCCTCCCTTTTGCAGGCTGCACCTTCCATGCAAGGTCATACCCTCCCATAAACAGGCAAATCCAACCTCTCCCTGTGAAATCCCTAGCTCAGGGCTCTGCCTTGCGGCACTGATGTAAGACTGCTCGGGTCAATGTTGCCGTGGCTGCCTTTACATGAATCCTCTTGTGGAAAACAAGCCTGGAAAGTTAATTTTTATCCAGAAAGGTGTAGTTAGTTTTGACCATTCCTGTCTGTGAAGGTTAAATTTGATGTGTTTTCTCCTTGAGGTGCATGAGTGAACGAGAGGTGCATAGTTTTCCTTTCTCAGTCCACACTAATTACCACACAGAAAATGTGTCTCTTGCTTTTAAATAGCACAAATTGACAAAACCAAGAATGAGGCTCACTGCTAAGAGGTGTGCCAAATAGAGGAAAAGGTTTAGCTAATTCAAGAGCAAAAAAAAGAATGTCTTCTTCCTTGAACTTGAGTAAAAACACAATCATGTTGATTCATGTGTTTCATATCGGAGGAGGATATGTAAGTTTGTAGGATGCATGCCCTCTTTCTAATAATGCATATCAGAATCATGTTAAAACTTATTTTGGTTGTCGAGAGATAAAATGTTCATCACACAGAAGAACTGTTTCTTAAGCATGCATTGTGCAGTCAGTCTGATACAGTATTTCTACTTCAAAGAAGGGGAGTAGTGACACAGCTTTCTGCGCGTTTAGATTATTGCTAGAGCTATAGACACAGTTAGGCACATATACCAAATAAAAGACAAATAAGTGTTAAGGGGAGTTTATAGGTACACTTTGCCCAGGCATCAAAACCTGTGACCGTGGATCCTAAATGAGGGAGCACGAAGTAGATCCTTCTCCACCTCTGTGCATGACCTGTAGCTCAGCTGGAACAGTTGTCAGAAAGGTGGCCACAGGGCCAAATGGGTTGAGTGTGGATCCAGTGGGACCACAGCTGCACACACAGAGATTCTGCAGAGTCTGGTCTCTGGCTTGGAGATGGGTCAGACTGCTGCAAAGTCAAAGCTTTATGAAACTCCTTTAAGAAATCTGGGCCCAATGTCACCTAGTTCCAGATTTACAGACAAGTAAAATTTCAGTCGTGGGTGGGCACAGTTATGAACTGCAATGCTTATTTAAGAAAGAGAAGGAGGGAAAGCAGAAAACAGAACACAGACAAGCACTTGTTCTCTGATGCTGGTGAAATGAGAAAAGATGATGCAAGTAAAAAAATCCTCCAGATATTCTTGCCGGGACACATGTGCATATATAAAGGTGTTAGAAATCAGCGTTTCCCACTGACACGTTGTTCCATTGCATTTTCATGGCTGTGTTGTACTGCTGTTGAAAGCTGAATCTAAGATCTGGACACTCTTTGCCCATGAGAAAATCTGAGTGAACCCTAAATCTGCTTAAGTTTGTTATAATAGTGCAAACTCCACAGAAGTACAGTCACAGCTTAGATGTAGCTAGATTCGATGACAACACCTCAGTTCTTTGCACTCAGGAACAAAAAGACTGTAAACTTCCAATTTGTGAAGATCCTGCCAGTAGCCGAACCTGTGTTTATTTGAAGGAAAAGCGTTTGTAATACAGAAGTAATTCATAATGGGATCTTCATGGGTGTCTACATGGCATCTTTCCAGTAATTTCTCGCTTCTGTAATCGTGTCTTGAGTTATGCAAGTCAAAACTTAAGATCCGTTCCGAGGAATTGTTTATGCCATTGATCATCATTGCTCAGAAGAAACTCTTCATCTTGAAGATAGTCTTCAGTTGTCTGGAATGGATTATATCTTTTAGTAGCCAAGTCGAGCTTTCAGTCTATCGGTGTGCCCTTTGGTAAAGCGTACACGTGATCTTCATAGGCATCTGGTGGTGGTGTTAAATGCAGCATTGATGTAAACACCCATTTCAGACACATCCCTGCTTTTTTTCCCCAGTGCCTTTGATTGCAGTCTTGCACAGAAAAAGCTTTTCCTCCAGTTTCATGCAGCCACAATCCTGGTAAACTTTATTCTGCAAACTCTAAGGGCACAGTTTGGCCCTTTTCTAATTTCTAAAGAATTCTTACATCTGGTGAAGTGGTAAGAAAAAAGTGAAGACAGTTACTCAGGCTGCCCTTGTCAACCTGCATATGTAGGCTGAATCCAAAAATAAATGAAAATACTAATTTTTTGCCTCTTTAGTTTGTTATTTTGCCTGATGCCTGTCAGTTGGATGTTAAAGATGACCCTTGTTTCTACAGCAGTATTAAGTGATTACATACCGTTTTCTGTACGTTGCTCCTGTTTATTCTGACGTGAAGCAGTCACAGTTCAGACTTTCAAATTGATAGAGATATTGCAGGTGTTCACCTTGTTCTGTGTATGTTCATTTACAAACAGAATTAAAGTGTGTGGGATTAAGAAGCAGCATCAAGAGGAATGCACACAGTGTTCCCAATTGAAGGTAAAATGTGACCGAGAAATCCTTCTCTGCCTTTGCAGATCTTGGCACTTGTAGCAGTCAGGAAAGCCATGGACTACCTCTTCTCCCAACATGACTTAAGTTTTCTTGACGACGTCATTCCAGAAAAGGACAAGAAAAAGAAAGAGGACGAGAAGAAGAAGAAAAAGAAGAAGGGCAGTGTGGACAGTGACAATGATGATGTAAGGAGCTTTCTGCTCATGTCAAATTACTCATTTCTAGCTAGCTAATCCCAGGGGATGGTCCGTGCTCCTCCCCAGCTCTGGGGCTGGGGATTTTCCAGCCTCTTTTGAAGCCAGACAGCTCAGTCTTTTGCTGCTGCAGCAAATCGACCCCAAACAAAACTTCCTGTCTACATTGCCTTCACTTTTCCAGATGTCACCAGCCTTGTGGTGGGTGGTACTTGCACTTCCACAAGAGCACTAGATCCCTGCCGAGATATCATGCCCTTTACTAGAATGCCTTTCATCACCCTGCCTTGTTCATTTTTCCCTCCTCCACCTTTCTCCCCTGTCACTGACTTTTACATTTTAGGAGGAGAATGGTTTTCACCAGCAGCTCTGTTACTTCTGAATGTATTCTGGTTTTCTTTTTTCATATTTTTATAATTGCTCTTTTTAAAAGCACAAAAAGATGTGACTTGTCGTATTGCAGGAAAGGCTGCTTTCTGTTGATAATGCTCATGACTTAAACGTTCTCAAAGCATACATGCACTTCTGCAGTGTACTCTTTGGTCCTACCTCAGGTTGCAGCATGCCCTAAAATAGTGAAACATAGCTGCTTATGTCATTACTAAGTGCAGTGACCTGACTAGACCAGATCCACGTGCCTTAGACTGTTCTATTTTTTACTGTATATGTAATAAGAAGAAATGTAGTCCTCGTGCCTTTAAACATTCTCCTACCCAGATCTAGCATGAACTCAAATCCTATAAATTTGTACTGAAGTGCTAAACACACTGATAATATAGCGCTTCGTATTGCAAGTGTGAACTGCCTTTGAAGAGCTGGCTGCCTCGGTCAGCGTTACCTTTTGCAATGTGAAATGGGAGCTAGGCTTTAGTAATTTGAGGCTACATGGAGAGTACTAAGCACAGTGTCGCTAGTTCTGCTCATGTCACCATCCAGGGCTTTTCCTATGATGTAGGCAGAGGTAAGATCACCCAAAGCTGGAGAAAAGTCCCATTTTAACACAGCAGAAGAAACAAATGAGAAGGGGTCGCACTCTGGGAGGAGGCAGGCAGCAGGTAAAGTCAGCTGGCACTTTGTCAAGCCCTCCTGCCCAGGTCGTCAACCCGCAGCCCCCAGGTTTGGACTGCAGCCTGGTGTGGTATGGCAGAGCGGCAACGGCACCAGTTGTTGGTCTGCGTGCTCACTGGCCTCCTCAGTTGTTATGAAGCAGGTAATGGCAACCTCCCCAAGAAGCAGTTCAGTGGGGTTAGTGTGTCTGCCAGGAGAGCTGCTTGCAGCAAAGCCTGATGGTGGCACTACAGTCACCGAAGAAGAGGGTCGTGGGTGCTGTGGGGTTGTTGAGCCTCGCTGTGTGTTTGGAGGGTTTCTGCTGGGTATTGTCTGCATCCTTTCTGCAAGCAGATCTACTGAATCAGCCCTCCTTGTGGGTTAGATAACACATCTGGTGTCCTCAGTGGGAAAATGGCAGCTCCAGGAGTTTCCCCAGACCATCTTGCTCAAGGTTGGGAGGACAGAAAAGGCAACCTCAGTCCTGGTGGAGGACAAGCTAGAACCCGAGTCCTATATGTGACAGCTATATAACACCTCTGCAGATCTGTGCTAGAGGCAACAAAGTCAGGCTGTTCTGATGAGAAAATACGCAAAGGCCTTTCTATAAAGAATACATGCTGTCTAAAATAAAGCATGTACACTGCAAGAGACAAAACTAGGAATTTCTTAGGTGAGGGTGCAGCGTTGTAGGAGATGGCCTGGCTGCACGCCTTGTTCAATCAAGCTGAAGCCCAGCTGGGAGGATTGGCTCTTATTTCAGACAGCAAGCTCCCATTTCCCATCATTTCTCCAGGAACTGTGAGGCCGAGGGCAAGGATTTCCTTCAACAGGTAATTTTGTGCAAACTAAAATTAGAGGAAACACCCTACTGTACGTAGTGAATAGTCAGCAGAGGTTTGACTCCATCCCCTCCTCTTGACTGATTTGAATCCAGCAGCATCGTATCCTGAGCCGTGGCTCCTGTATCTCCGGTATGCTTTAAGCTATCTTCTCTCTTCTCAGGCTTTTCATGAATTTCAGGTACAGTAATTGATCTAATGAGTAAGAGAATTTATGCAATATGTTGGTGATTAACTGTTCTTGGGTTTTTTTTTTCAGCACTTGCTTTTACCAGCTTCCTGAATGTAAAGCACTTGGCATTATTGGTTTCATTATTTTCACCCTTGCCCTTCCAGAAATGTGTCCCGACAAAGTTAGTCCTGTGGGATATGGCAGGCAATACACCGATGAGAGTTCAGCAAAGGGAATGGCTGGGCGTTACTAATGCAAGTTGTGTTGGGTGAATGAGTACGGCAAAAATGGGCATTAGTGGAGACTGCTCGCAGCACTAGTTAGCACTTGCCTAAAGTTCTCACGGGGGGCTTGACAGCAATCAGGGGCAGCAAAATAGGAGCTGCAAAGAAAGATTTTCAGTAATCTCACCATTTTTCCCTCCTGCCTGTCTTTACAACATATGAATTAGTGCAACTAATTGCTGCGTTTTCCCAAGGAAAACTCAAGCACCTTGGTTTTCTCTCCAATTTTATGTCAAAAAACGCATGATCCAAGAAAGGCCTGACAATTGAAAAAAAAAAAATCTTGGGCTACTATATTTAGTTTCAGAGACAGAAGTGCTGTGTAATGGACTCTTCTCCCCTTAGGACATTTTTGCCAACTGCGGATACTTGCTCTGTCTCTCTGTTCATTGTAGATCGTGAAGTTTAAAGCAGACCCTGAGCATCAGCACTGCTGTTCCACAGACCTCTCACATTTATTCATTAGCACTGAAATGGTGATATGTCGGAAAGGTTCTCCAGCTCTTATGTTCTGCTTGCAGCATGGCCCCAAACAGATGGGGATCTGGGGATGGCTTTACTGCCTCAGTGCTTTTCTGCGGAAGCATCTTTAGTTGAGCTATGCTTATCCCTCAGCCTCGTAAAAATACTCCTGAGGAAACATTTTGCTATTGGAGTTTGAAATACTGCACTGGATGTCAGTTATCCTAAAAAATAATTTAAAAAAAAAGAGATCCAGGGAGAGCGATTCTCTGGCCTCTGTAATGTTTTTCTGCTCGGTGCTGTGTCTAGTTCTTTCCAGGAACAAAGCTGTGTTAATGTTTCTGGTAAATATCACCTTACTTCCTTTGCCAAGTTATGCAATATCAGCCTTTCCTTGGTTATGAGAAGTTACTTTTATTTTGAAAAAGCAAAATATTTCCAAGTACCTTCCGCTAAGAATAAGCAGGTGAATTATTGAAGGTGGTGGGGTGTAAATCATACTGGTACCCAAACTACAGGGGACCCAGTGTATGGCTTTTCTCTGCACTTGTGCCTCTTCTTTACTGGTTTGCTGTTTCTCCTGTCTGGCTGGGAGAAAGGAATTCTTACAAGGGCCCTGTATTTTTTTTATTTTTTATTTTACTGTACATAGAGGTGTATGTGAGACTGGATTAGACTCGACGTACATAAAAGGGTGAGTTGAGACAGTCCAGCTTAAGAAACCTCTGCCATATGATGTCTGGCCCTCGTCCTCATCGAGCAATGGGGAAGAAAAAAGAGTTTTTGCAGAAATCACAGCAGGATAAAATGTGATGAGCTTTCACAGAAGCCAGTGCCCTGCTATTTCTGCCTACAAATGCATTTTCCATCCGTATTCCCTACAGCCAGCTCCAAGCTGAATTGGATGGTGTCTTACAAGCCAGTGGCAAAGGAGCTGGTGAGGTGGGGAAAGCGGACAATAACAATTACACAAGATCATTTTTTCAATCTGTTTTACTTTCGTAGTGTGAATGAAGAGGGAAAGTGGGGTGCAGTGGGGAACCGGTGGAAACCAACAGGCAACTAGGCTGGATGATGCTTTTTTATTTTTTCTTCTCCTCATTCCTACAGAAACTGTATGAAGGATAATTTTGTTTTGTGGGAGACGATAAGAGAGAGAGCAGTGAAAATATTCTAAGACCTTTTACACGTTTCTTTCACAGTCTGACTGCCCCTACTCAGAAAAAGTCCCAAGTATTAAAATACCAATGGACATCATGGAGCAGGAACCTTTCCTAAGTGATAGCAAACCTGCTGACAGTGAGTAGAACTAACCTCTTGCATGCCTGCTTGACTCTGACTTGCAGTACAAAAATATATATCTATATTTAGAGTGATTATTTTTTTCTAAAAAAAGAACAACTTTCCTATTACTTGAGAAGTACTTTTTCTTGTTCTTTTTCTTCTTTTTTAATTTTCAGGCCTCTGATTTGTGACAGATTTTGGTTCTGTGAGCTTTTTTCTTTGCTCGTTACAAAACTGATGTTGTTCCTTCTGGTGCCTCCAGCTTAAGCACTTTTATCCAGCTACTAACAGATCTCTTGGCCACTCACTCTCTCCTCCTCTCCTTTCTGACCTCCCCTGTTTTGTGTTAACTCTGCTGATGGTTTGATTTATTTTTTTCCTCTGAGCTTAGTGTTCTGGATTTGCAGCGTGTCTAAATTGCATCGCTGTCCCATTACTGTTTGTTTCCTTAGGTGCCAAGCAGTTGCAAAAATCAGCACTTATAAGAGTAATTAAGCATGTCAATGATCCACATAGTGCATTAAACTGACAAGGCAGCGATCAGTTGACCGTTAACATATTTCCCTTCTTAGGTGATTTGCTTTTGTGCTGTTCTGTTTCTTTTTAATTCTTACATTAATATCCGTAATTGATTGTTATGATCTTCATTTTCAGCCATTTTCACTTTTCATGTTATAGTCTTTTAAGTGAGGATTTGGGAATAACAACTGACCTTAGCTTTTTTGCCTTTGCGCTGACTTTTTAAAATACTATGAGCAGTGGGTGCCATCTGGAGATAGATACGCTGTTTTGTCATGAGACGGGAGGGGAGGAATGCAAATGGTAGTAATAAATCAGTACTGCTGCAGTGCTGCTGGTAAGATTTCTAGGAGTGAGACCTAAAACCACAGATCTTTAGATCCTTAAACTAACATTTAAGAGCTGGTACCCAAGTCCCTTGCCTTTTGGTGGCATTTAGATACCTTGGGCAATCCTAAGCATTGCTCTGTGCTTTTTAGATACAGGAACTCTTAGAGATTGGCATTATAAAACAAAGCCGAAGAGAAAGAGATGTTTCCCTGACCATTTAGATATTCTCAGTGTTTTGCTGATAAAGAAAAGGAGTGAAATCAGCCTCAGACAACCAAACCGATCCTCCTCGTTTTTCTGTGAAAATGCCCTGATGTGCTAAAAACAAATTGCATCCGAAATGTTGTTACACAGGATTTTATGATCAGATGCACTGTTTTCAACATCTTTGAGACTGAAACATTTAAGAAGTTAATTCTGCCGCAGACCTGCTTACTGGAATGCTCTTTGAGACAACACAGGGTTCATCACCCGTGAGCCAAGCAGTAGTTGTTTGGCGCATTTTAACATTTTTATAATCCAGTAATTGATTTCTGTTTTTTAATTAGAAACAACACTGGAAAAAAAAAACAAACTTAAAAATCAGGCCCTTGGAGTAGAAAAAGTAGCTGGAATCCAGCAACACTGTGGTGTTGTCCTTGAATATAACTGTGCTCTGCGATTCAAAGTATATTGTGAATAATACTACTAACATCAGCTTTCCTTCAGCAATAACAAGAATAGGATTATTATTAACAGGGAGTACACTTCCCCATGCTGAGTCAAGAAAGGAAAGCCATTCCAGGCACAAGCCACCTATTTTCTCACAGGGAGTTTGGGTGCGACAGTGAGGAGCACAGGGTAACTAAAGATGTGTAGATAAAAGGTAAGTGTCAAGATCTAAAGGTGATGAAAGTCTTGGGAAATGAGTCTTTTGGTCATGTTGGCACTTGAAGGGTTTTTATCTTGGAGGAGAGAGAGAAATTGAGTATTTTGATTTACAAGCTGTGAAATTCGTCTGGGCAGTCAGCAGTAAAAAAGCATTGCCAGATAGATGAGAGTATAGTGGAGAAACTGAGGCTGGGCTTGAGAAGCCATCAATGCTGTCGGCCATGCCAAACAAGGTTTCTTCCCTCCCCAACAGGAGAAAAATCACCAACATTCCTTGAACGCCATACGTCGTGCTGATACAATTCCTTTCCTTCAGTCACACACCATGCCAAGGTAAGCACCCAAAAAATGCACTTTATAATGATTCCTCAAAAGCATCTCAGCTACCTCTCAGTATACCAAAGTCAACGAGGCAAAGTTTCTGTCCCGCTGTAGGAAACTCTTGGAAAGCACTTTGAGAAAATTCCATACATGGGGTTGCAGCATCCCAAGCTGATGACCAACGCGGCCTTCCAGTGCCTGGGATGGGGAGCGGAGAGCCTGCGGGAGGCCGGGGGGCTCCACCGGCCTTGGTTAGACCCCATCTGCAGTACCAGTGGCTAGTTTGGGGTTTAAACCAGAACAAAGATGCAGAGCAACTGGGAGGAGTCTAGAAAACATGTCTACAGGGGAAAAATTAAATTAACTGGGATTGTTTAGCCTTTAAAAAAAAAAGACAATGCCAGAAAATTGCTGTTATACTTACCTTCAGTCATGAAACAGGATGTTGCAAGGAGGAAGTAATCCATTTTCCCATGTCTGTGGTGGAAAATCGAGTGAATAATAACCTCAAATTGCAGCAAGGAAGAGTTAAGCAACAATTTGTTAGAGCTCAGCCACGGCTCAGCTGCTTGGGGCCACCTTGGACCTCCCAGCGCCAGGACTCTAGACCAGGGCAGCAGTAATCCTCTGACATATCAAAGAAGTATCCAGACTTCCAGGTATCAGAGAGTGTGTGAAGTGAATCTCAGATTATATTAAAGGCAGTTTATGAGTATTGCCACAGCTTGGTGTGAAGCACAGGTGCTGGATGCTTGGAGCTCCTCAGTCAATGAGATTGGTGGTTTTACCTCCTGACACGAGCAGTGTTTAGACCAACTTATTATCTTATGTGATGTACGGGCCCTATCTTGAGACCAGCTGTATATCACCACTGCCTGTCAAGGTTATTTATCTGGTATCTTGTATGCTGCCGGTTTCAGAAAGCTGTATTGTATGAGCTAATGCAAGGAACCGATACTGGGAGTCGAGCATTTGTTCCATTTCTGGATGTGACACTGTCTGTTGGGCGTCCCAGGATCGTCAGTTTTCTCAGTTTATGCCGGTTGCCCCTCTGTTTTGTTTGTAAGATGCCAGTTTTCTCTTGCAAGTTATAGATACCTGGGTTTTGTTTTCAGGATTTGGCCACTGGGAAGCTGTGCTAGCAGAAGTCCTGAGCACGGCAGACCACGTTAAGAGTGGCTGAGAAGCCTGGAGGTAGTCCCCACACTTACCTTGTCTTTCTTTTTCTTCGCAGCCCTCCACGAACTCCAGTAAAAGTTGTGCCTCAAATTAGAATAGAACTTGAGCCTGAAGACAATGGTTATTTCTGGAGGAGCAAGGGAACAGAAACTACTCTGTAATTTGTCTGTCTGTTAAATCTATTATGCTAGCCAAATATCAAAATGGTCTCTGCTCCCCACCTGCATAGGTAAATGAGACATCCCGTGCCCCTGCAGATCTCCTCTGATCCCTCCTCACCCGATTTTCCTTCCCACGCTGACCAAGACTCGTTTTGCCTTCTCTGTCGCTTCGACACGCACGCGTCTCTCTCATTTGCAAGCAGAGGGCAGAAGTATTAAGGATATCGTACCGTACCTGTGGGAGATGTCAGAGGAACTGGCATCACTTTAGTTGTGAATCAGTGTTTGTTTGTTTGTCCTTTTGTCGTCTGGCAGAACAAAACTGACCTCCAGGTTAATTCAATGTCTTGCTTACACTGCTCGAAGATGCTGGAAAGTGCTGCTAATACTAACTTGCTCTTAAAGCCTGTGCTTGTAGTTAACACAGGAAGGAAAAGGAAAAGGTACTTCACTCCCAGCACAGACAAACCATTGCCATCGTTGTAGCATGTGTTTTGAAATGTCCCTTTCCTATGCAATTTTTTTTAAAGAAACACTTTAATGGACTTAATCTGTCAGGTACATTGAAGAGTGTTATTTTCCTAGATTATTTTGTTTAAATTATGGGGGCCTAACCTACGACTTTTTTTTGTCAATTTTTTTAACCTTTTTTTAATTACTGTAAAGAAAAATGAATTTTTCCTGCAGCAGGAAACATATAGTTATGAGTAGTTCTACCTCTTATTTCTAGATGCCAGGCTTTCTGTAAAAAATGTGTTGTACCATATATGATGTGATTTTTACAAAAAAAAACAAAAACAAAAAACAAAACCACAACACCACACCACAATCTCCAGGACATGACATAGGGCTGGATCAGTGTGTTTAACACCTTCTACTCTGAAGCATCTGTTTTACTTAGGGTTATGTTGTTTTGTTTGGTTTTTTTTTTCGCAAGTAATCTAATTTCACTATGAAGGAGAGGGGATGTAACTTAAATCTCTTGTGATCTAGGAAGAGTCTTAAATGTTAACGGTGGTAAGCGAAGTACTGACGGCCACCGACGTCAGTGGACAGATGCTGATTGTATTCCTGTTGTTGATTTCCCGCGCGGTGTTGTTCGAATTATTTTTTTGGAAATATCAGTGTGTGCGCATGTGTCTGTGTGTCCACGAGAAGACCCCGGGTGCACTTCAGGCACGATGATGGCACGGCGGAGGAGAAGGATGGCTGGAGATGACCTACTGGGATGTTCATCCTGACGCTTGTGTTCGCCAGGCTCCCCACCATCTGCGTCCTCTAGCATCCCACATCTGCTTGCCGTCAGCTACAAAATTCACCCTAAATCTTGACTGCTTGATCCTAGACCCATCCACCCATCCACAGTGATGCGTCAATACCAAGCAGGCCAGGCATGGGAACACCCAGGCTTTTGATGTCAAACCAAGCGAGCAAATAGCACCTTGGGAGAGATGATTTTCTCTCTGCAGCATGTGTGTGCGTGTACTCATGTGTGCATGTAAACATGCATTTGGGAAACTGGGCTTCACCAAGACACTTCTGTGATGAAACTTGAGGACTACGTGTAACACGCTAAAAGCTTCATCAAAAAAAAAAAAAAAAAAACAAAAAAAACAAAGAAAAAATAGCCCAGCTATAAGGCCTAATTCCCCAGTGGAGAAAAATCCTGTTGCAGAGGACAGGCACGTTGCTGCTGCTTTTGTCCTTGTGAAACCAAAGTCCGTGTTGGTTAAGTAAACAGAATTTCGTGATGGTGCTGTGACCTATTCTGCCAAATTTTAGCATCTACTCACTCATAGTAGCCATATCGGCAACGGGAGGTGCAGAATACGGCTGCTCTTTTCCTCCCCAGATGTGCTGTAGAAGCAGCTGGCCACCTTACTTTCCCTAAAGCGCTTTGGTTAAAGGATGAGGTGATTTGGACCGTGATAGTTTGAGCTTGTTCTGCTGCAGACGGTCATTGCTGCGGGAAGACGACGGAGCTGCAGAGGCGCCTACACAGCACGCAGCGTGTGTGCACGCCTCCGTGCGTTCCCCTGTTTGTTATCGGGGGGTCTCAGTTTCGGCTTCCGTAAGACGCGTATTGACTCTCGGATCAGCATCCTGGGGAACCCATCCCAAACCTGCTTTGGAAGGGCTGGGGAGATGTCGGAAATGGCCAGAAAAGGAGAGGCTCTGTGATTCCTTCCGCTGCCGGGCCCCACTAGCCAGAGGACAGATCGCCTGGGACGTGCGATGCCGGCTGCAGCCCACGGTTTCCATCACCCGGTGAATACAAGCGCCTGGCTCCCGAAGGGGAAACAGACTCGAGCATCACCTGCAGCGTACCAGGGAGCTTGTTGTGTTTTGCCCAGACATTTGACTTGTAAGGATCCCAGTAACTGACGGAGGAAGGGTCAGACCCGAAGAAAGGAGAGAAGCGGCTTTCCTGCTCCCGGTAGGCTCGGCGGGCAGGGCACTGCACCCATGCACACATCCCCCACGCGCATCCCCATCTCTGTCTGCTGGCACCTGGTGATGTGTCTCCACAAAAATGAGGTCTTCCACTTTCAAACCATTTTAAATGTACTTGAAATGTGTTGACTGCTGATCTAGATCTTTCTCTCTCTTTTTTTTTTTTTTGTTTTTCTTTTAACCTGAGGGAGCTGTTGTACAGAGGGTAGCATTGCTGAAGGGACGGGACAAAGGTTTCTGTAGCTTTCCGTGAAAAATACGGAAGTCTGGTGACAGGAGCTGGAACTGTTTCTTTTCCTGGTGCCTGACACTAGCACTTCATTGGTGGTTGTGTCTCTTTTGTTGGTTTTTCCTTTAAAAAAGAAAATCCAATGCAAAGAGAGCAACTGAGAGCTCTGCTGGTGGGCAGGGAAAAGAGCCTGCAGGCATCACAAGGGACGTTTCATTGCACTTCACAGACCTTGGAAAAGAAAACTTCTTTTCAATCAGAATTGGGTATTTTGTGGGAAAAGCCTGGGTGAGCACTTCTGGGAATAGAAGAGACTGACCCAAATTCTCTGAAATCAGAGAAATGAACTCCCCAGTGCAAAGCAAAGCCAGGTCTCGCCTCGTGGTGGGACCCCGTGGCAGCCGCCCAGCTCCAGCCAGCTTTGTCCCGGTCCCGGGAGTGTGGTAGCCGTCTGCCTCTGTAGCCCAGGCTTATTTGTCATCATGGCCGATACATCTTTGTGGTGGTTTTTTTTTTTTTTGGAATCAACACGCACTTTCAGATACTTTTATTATTGTTTTTAATTCTCATAAGTCTATATTTGCTTTGGAGGAAAGAATAAAAACTTCGTATAAAATGAAATGTATCAAGATGGTGGAACAAAAAGGAAAAAAAGCAGAAAACATTTCAATATATTAAAATGATTTTTTTTCCAGTAATATAAAACATGAAATTCCTTATAACATTATAGTATTTTACAGTTTTATGAAGCTTTCTATTGTGACTTTTATGGAATCAAAAGATGAAGATGATGAGATATTTTAGCATTTATATTTTTCAAAATTAAATGTATACTGAAAATAAAGTAACTTTATGCATTTATTGGAGAGTTTGTGTGTTTGTTTTTCCTTGTTATATATTCAGACTTGTGTGACTGAATCAAGGTCCCCGTGTCGCTGTTGTCGTGACCACCATTTCCGAGGGAAGATGCTCGGCAGCTCTTGGGAGGGAGGGGATGCTCAGGAAAGACCCCACGGATACGTGATAACGACGCGTGGGTGTGCGGCCTGTGGGGAGCAGGCATGGGGTGCCCCGGCCGTCCCGCTGCGGGGTCTGCCTGGGTCCATGCTGCTGACCTGCCCCGGCGTGGGCAGCCCTGGGGTGGGCAGCCCCGGGGGCGATCGTGTGGCAGCTGGGCAGCGCAGCCGGCCCTTTGCTGGGGAGAAGCCGCGGCAGGGGCTTGGCAGCCCTGGGACGCTGAGGGTGAGCTTCCTGGCTGTGCTCAGCGGGGGCTCGGTTTGCCCATCCCAGCTCTCCCGGGGGTGGGCCCTTTCCCATTTCCACGTGTCGCAGGATGAGACCAAGCCGGAGGAGATGTTTGCCGAGGACCAGCGTGGTGAAGCCGTCCTGTGCGGCTCAGGCACGCGAGCGCTTGGCTCCGTCGCGGTGTTACCTTGCCCCGTCGTTTGGTGGGCACCAGGAGCCGGGGCTTCGGGTGATGCCCCTCGCCCTGGGGAGCAGCCGTGGGGCTGGATCCTGAGGGTAGCCAGGAGGCCCTGGAGCGACATGACATCTCCCTGCCGCCTGCGGACAGGGAAGGGTGAGCCCAGCGTGGCCTGGGCTTCTCTGAGAAACCTCTGGTTTCTGGGCTGAAAATTGCCATGACCAAACTTTGCTTTTTGCACTCATTGTTCCTTGGCCAGGAATAACCAACCATTGGTGAGGACGCAGGACTGGGGAACAGCAACCATCAACACCTCTCTGGCTCCACCAGTGTTAAGAGCGGCCATCCCAGTGGCAAAGAATTGTAACAAGGCATCAACTCCTCCAGAAACCCCGTCCCTTCCTGCCACGGGAGGAGGTGTGGTCATTAAAACACTTGTATGGGTATTTAGAGCTAACTTTTTAGTAAGGAATACGGGTGGTATCTTGATGTAGTGGCAGTGCTGGACCAAGCTGCAGGTCCCCAGAGCCTTCTCCCCTTGGCTGCTGCTCTCCCGTACCTGACCTGGCAGGCTTGGTTTAGGTAGCACCAAGCTCTGTGCTTGGTGGGACTAAAAGCCATACGTTGTCCAGCATTTCTCCCATTTTGTCAGCATGGAAAGTGTTTTGTGGTGTTTTGGGACTCTGCTATGTTTTGGGCAGCTACTTCTGCACCACCGTACCAGGATTATCCCCTGGGGAAGTAAATTACTTATACCTTGCAGCTGCTGAAAGCCCTGGGTGTGAGCTGGGCAAGGTGAGCATCACCTGGGAGCTGGTCCCCTCCCTTATAAATTGCTGTTTATCTCCTGCTAGCTGGCTAGAAACCTTTGCAAAGTCTGTCTTGTGGGGGTTTGGGGTATCAAGCCAAGAGGAAAACACTGTTCCTTTTAGGAAAGTGCTCTAGGCAGTACAAAAGAAAGATAAAATTAAAAGGAGGTATGGCCCTGTTTACTTGCTGGGTTTTTTGTGTGGTTGAAGTCAATGGCAGGGATGCTGCTGGCCCAACAGAGTGAACGCTGGCCTGAAGGCTGGGGAAAGGAGTTGCTGGGAACCAAATAGCTCTGTGGGTCTCAGAGGCAGATAAAACTGATGCTTTTAACCTTTCTTTTAATGCTTTTATGGATCTAGTAATTGATTTAGAAAAAAAAAAAAAGAGACACAGAAGTTGGTCAGCTTGTTCACTTCTGTGCTGTGTTAACCTGCTCTTCAGGAACAAATCCCTTGCCCGCATGTTCGGTGCCTGGCAGGGAGGCAGAAAACACCCTGCGTTCCCCCAAAAGGCTGGGTGATGCCATGGGCTGGCCGTGGCAGAAATGGAGGGGTTTTTCCAATTTTTAGGAAAAACCGCCCTGCCGCATGTCAGTTCATGAACACTTACGTGCTTTTCTCTCCGCAGGAGCCTGGGCATCGCTGGATGGGCTGCGAGCACTGGCAAGATAAATGCTGGGAGCGGTTTTATTCGGCGCCGCTGGTTTGTGGTGCCTCGAGCAATTCACCGCACGCTTCTCCCATCGCAGCCCTGCTTTCCCTGGTGGGAAACTTTTAGTGACATTACTCCCACCCTGCCACTGCGCTGGCAATGCGTCGCTGCTTAATTACTGCCGTACCAGCTGTGCAATTAGCGTGACTAACAGCTTGAGGCGGCTGTGGTTAGGCACGGTATCTGCCTGGCAGAGGTATTGGGTTGGGATTTGTTTTTAATCTGTCCGTGTTGCACTGCCTGCTCCAACCTCTTGGCCGGCTCTGCCTCGGGCTGCGCAAGCCACCTGGCAGAAAGGCGCTGGATGTGGCCTGAGGTTTGCCGGGCACCCCGACGTTTGGGTGATGAGCGGACAGACTGGCCGGGGAGGGTTGCTCTGAGCAACAAGGGTGGTTTTTTAAAAAACCAAGGGACTTTTTGCTGCTTCTTTCAAATCTTTGGAAATGGGTTAGAGAGCTGCTGAGATAAAAATGCAGGAGGCAAATCTGCCTCGTGCCCGTTGCAGAGCCAAGGGCAGGTGGAAGGAGACCCAGTAAACAAAGTTAAAAGAAAAACTGAACAAAAAGCCTCACTGCAAGGAAGAGTAGAAAAGGAAAGTGTTTTCTGCGCAGGCTGGCGGAGGGCTGGCTGGGGATCCCTTGGGTCCTGCTGCACCTGCCAGCCTGGGCTTTCTCAGAACTTGACTGGTTTTAATAAGAAAAAATTATTGTGTTTAGTTGTGGCTTTTATTGAAAGGAAATTGATTATTTTGGAGGTTGCCTTCTTTCCCCCCACGAGGTTCTCACGTAAGCAGTGGCCTTGCTGTCATGGGGTGCATTCGCTTCGTGCAATGCCGGTGCCTCCTGGGAGCCCTCACCGGGTGCTGTGCAGGCTGCTGCCGGCAAAGGTTTTGTTCTCCCCAGGTGGGGTAGAGGCTCGGGGGATTTCCTAATTTTACTTCTCTGCTGGTGAGGTGTAACGTGTAGCTTCTCTGTCCGAAAAGGTGGAAGCTCCCCAGGCAAGCATGGGCAGCTTCTGGTGCAAAGCCAATGGAACACGTCCCCCGTGCCGGGCTGGGATGGAGAGGGCGGTTGGCAGCGAGGTAGATGCCTGGGGAAGGTCCTGAGAGCTGTCCCAGAGAAGTGTCCCATTGCTAAAATGAAACCCTTAATAATGGGTGCCATCTCTTTAATGGCTCGATCGCTGGCTTGATTAGTCAGCAGGGAGGAAGACGCGGCAGGATTGGGCTTTCCCATACGTAATGGAAGCTAACAGGAGGCCAAACGCCAATGCTCGTAAACACGCTTGGTAAATAAATACAGAGGGCAGAGCACGAGCGTCGCTGCCTAAAGCCTCCTACCAAGGTAGGCAGCACGTTCTCGTGTGCTTTTACAGTCAAAGTGCACCAAGCGAGGGTGGGTTTCGGCAGGCCAGCCCTGGGCCGAGGGCTGCGGCGCCGGGGGCCAAAAACCTTGCCCGGCCGCCACGCCGGCATGCGGACAGAGACAGAGCATTTCTGTGCTGGTGTTTTCTGCCTGTTGAGGCTGCTCATGGTCCCAGGAGATACCCTGGGCTTGGCTGGTTGTTTTTTTTAGCTTTGCTATCCCTACATGGCATTTCAGGGTGTTCCCCTGATACCCATCAGCGTGGTGGGGTTCAGCAGCCCCTGAGGGACTGGGGCAGACGGAAACCCCCTGGTTGGGGCTGCGGGGCTCGGACGGGTTTGCAGGCGAGGGAATAGCAAACAGCTAAAAATCCTCATGCCCTTTGGCTTCACCTGCTGATTGCCAGCAGGGCTTCAGGTTTTTGAAGCCCTTGATAGCCACAGAAGCAGGTGATGCCTACGCCCAAAAACATGTGGAGCAAGGGATTTCCCTTCCTGGAAATGTTGTGCTCTGGGTGTGAAGGGGTGAGTGATGCAGGCTGCTCCGGAGAGAGCCTGGGCTTGGCTGCGTGCTCTCTCCAGCATGCCCAGGCTTTCAGCATTAGGAAATACCTTGGGGTATCGCGGTGTGTGCTTCTCGCTCAGAAAGCTGCAATGATAACAAGCACAGCTGTTTATTTTCTTTTTTTTTTTTTTTTTATATCTATCAGCACATTTCCTAGAAACAGGCGCACAGCAGAGGAGATGTTCTTGGCTTACTTGACTGTATTTCTCCAGTTTTTCTTGGAAACCCAGAAGGTCGCTGTAATCATTAGCCTTTACCATGTGCGTCATGAATTTGACAGACGCAAACGTGATGCTAGAAGGGAGCGAAAGCTCAGGCGGGTCGCTAACACCTTGTGCCCGACAGCAACGAAGCTGTTTTTATGGGAGCGGTGGGATAGGGCCATGACATGGATGCGTGGTGGTGACCATGGTTGGTGCCCAGAGCTGCTGCCTTGGATACTGCTTGGAGAGAGAAGCCGAAGGGGAAAGACGTCTACATACTTAGCGATGTGCCAGGGGAGGGAGAGGATTTGCTGGCAATGCCAAGCATATGAATGAGATGTAGGTGTCTCACCCCAACAGAAGTGCCAACTTAATTATAAATGCCAGCTGTTGAAATAAATGCCGAAAGCAGAGTGTAACACAGTAGTGAGTGGGTGGAACTGGTGTCTCAGTGTCTGTGGTTTTGCTGCTACAAGGCAACAGGGTCCAGTCCCGGGTTAGTGACGACAGCCGTGTGCTGCCACACTTTGAGAACGTGTGGATGCTGGATGCCGAAGCAGAGCAAGGGTGTTTATCTCACCCAGTAACACACGCCTTGCACAAAAAAAGAGCAAGTTATCCTTCCTTTCTAGTTCTGTCCCCAAAAATAATGTCTTGCCACCCCATGCAGTCTCTATGGGGTGAGGCTCCTTCCCCTCGCGTCCCCCGAGGAGGAGCTGCTGCTGCTCCCCAGGGTCCAGGAGCTGGGCAGGGCTGGGCTCAGCGTTTGCTGCCCGTCCTTGCCGCAGGCACTGCTGCCCATGGGCAGCTGCAGGCAGCAGGTGCAGGCAGCAAGTGCAGCAGCGCTGCCCGTCCTTAGCACAACCTGCCAACCCCGCCCTGGTCAAAATGCAGCAGTATCTGAGCGTGGCCCCATTCCATTTCTAGCAGCGTTTGGTGGTCTTTGTGACCCCAGAGTGCAGGGGTTGCACAGTCTGTAGGTAACCTTGCTGGCAAAGAGAACCGCGGTCCAAGGGGGGCCCAGATGATGTATTTGCTAGGGGATGGTTTGAGGAGCTCTGGAGCACTGACAGCGCCTGTCGCAGGCTCCCGGGCGGGGAGGGAGGAGGACGGTCTTTGCTGATCCCTCCACCTTTCTGGAGATGAGGCTGTCAGCGTTGCGGCTGCTGGAGGGACTCCGGCAGGGACCGACCTGCCCGCAGCCCAGGGCGCAATCCCCCCTCCAACCCGCACCGTCCCAGCGAAATCCCTCTCGTCTCTCCCATTGTGGGGCAGCTGAGCAGAGACCTGGGAGCTGCCAGTGCTCCCCAGGACAGAGAAGGACCAACTCGAACAGGGTTTTTTTCTTGTTTTCACTTAAGGTCAGGTCTAGTGGGCGTGGCAACACTGGACAGCTAATGCTGTCCAAGGAACCTTAATTAACTTGAAATTGATTTCCCCAAATTCTGCCCATTAATCCGCTGTCCCTTGCAGAGTTTCCCCTGTTTAGATGGAGTCCCTCTGCCCCACTGGTAAGGCCATTGCTCCTTTTCCATCCTTTTATTTCATTTATTGCTTTCCTTTGACCGTCAGTTCAGCTCAGCCATCTTTTATTGCCACAGTGCGGGCTGTTTTAATTTCTGGTCTATCTTTGCACAGCACAGCTCTGCACGCTGAGGTATTGTTATCTACTTTCCTTGGTATATTTAGATCTTACTCTCCTACAAAAAAAATGCCGAATTTGGGCTTGGAGGATTTTCCCATTGCTTTCCCAGCTGGGTTTGCCATCCTGCTGCCTTCCACCCCAGGGCCACTTCACCTGCAGCACCCCCAAAACTTGGCCGGTGCTTGAAGGGCCTCAGCAGGCAGGCGGGGAGGCTGTGGGGGTGTCATACGGGCAGGAGCGCAGGGTTTGGGGTACGGAGAAGGGAAGTCGGAGCGGCGGGGGTGCCCAGAGACCCCCACCTCTGGTGATGGGCCAGTGCCTCCAGCTAACTGAATATCCAAATACCCACAGAGAGCCGTCTTGGGGGCCTCGTGACAAGTGGTTTAGGTGTTCTTGCTTAACTTTTTAGACCGTTAGTTCCCAGGACTAGAACTGGGACCTTGTCCTTCTCCGCCTCCTGCCCTCAGAGCTGGGACTGTGCCCCTTCCCAGCCCTCCCCACCGCCCCGGGGTGCGGAAAGCCTTTCCAGCAGCAGCGAGGGTGCTTTTTTTAAGTCTTTATTGCAGCTGCCTGAATCCGTCGGTGGTGTTGCTGGCAGGCAGCAGGGAGCTGCAGGCTCGGTGGCACCTTCCTCTCCCGGTGCAAGGAAAAGCAGCCGTCTGCCAGGCGTCCTCCAGCCCTGTTCCCTCGTGCTCCCTTTCGACGTCCCTCTTCCCTGCGTGCCCTGCAGAGCTCAGCCCTGGGCATGTGGCCGTTGCCCCTTTCCCCAGCCCCATAACTCCCCCCTCCATCTGTGCACGGCCGGAGAAGTGGTCCCCGATGCCGGCATGCCGGAGCCCTGCCCCGGCCGCTCACCTCAGGGCACCTAGCCCAGCAGGCAGGAGCCCCCATCGCACGCCTCTCCCAGCTCCGAGCTCACCTACAAGAGGGGTGAAGAGCCGAGGGGCAGCCCCGGGAGGGGGGGCTGGCCGCCGGCACGGCGCGGGGTGCTGGGGGGCCATGGCTTTACCTTGGAGGCACAGTAGAGGGGGGGCGAGTTGGGGGCGCAGCAGGTGGAGGCGAAGTCGGCTCGCTGCTCCACCAGCTGCCCCAGCAGATCAGGGCTGGCCTCTGGCATCATCTTCATCAAGCTCTCCCGCAGCCTGTGGCGTGGGGACCAGTGGGTATTAGGGAGGACCCGGGGGCATTAAACACCTACATGGCATTTTTGGGCTGGCGGGGCGGTGGAGGAAGGTGTGGATGGCAGCAGGAGCAGGGCTGGGTGCCCTGCAAGGGATGTGTTACGTGCTTCCCCACATTTTGATGATATTTAGGCTAAAAACCACTGGCTCCATTTGTGCACCCTCAACATTTTGGCCAAATTTTGACTGAATCCGCTGATCCAGTTTTAGAGGGGGGCAAAGGCTTACCTCTTCTTGAAGTCAAGGAAATTCAACTCGGTGTACTGCCCGCAGAGCTGGTTGGCCTTTTCTAGGAAGCGGGGCAGCTCTTCTGCCATATGCTGGTGCTGGGTGGCAGAGGATGGCTGTCACCAGGCTGGGAAAAGCCTCTGTGGGGTTTGGGGTGACACAGGGCCGGGGGGAAGAGCAGGGTGAGCCGAGGCAGCCGTCCCCGCCGCTCACCTTGCTGTCCAGGCAGGCAGAGGCGTCCTTGGCAGAGCAGCACTCGCCCCTCACTTTTTGGCAGGCATCGTACAGCTTGCCGAGGAAGGCGTCGGGGACTCTGGTGTGCCTCCGCGCCAGCTCAAACAGGTACCTGGAGTGGGGAAAATGAGACGTCGTAGGACTTTTTGTTACCGGTGCTGCTCAGCGTGGGATGGGGGCTGCTTTTCACATCTTCCTGCAGCCCCTGGGGGCAATACCCCTGAGGGAAGAGAGGATTCTCCCCCAGATATCCTAATAATAATCAAACCATATAATGAAGACAAGGGCAGAAGGAAGGGTCAGCAACCCAGCCGCTGCAGGCACTGCTCACCTCTTGGCGTGGCGAGCCCCTTCCTCGCTGCACAGCTGCTTGTTCGTCGGCTTCTGCGCCTCTGGCAGTTTGGGGGCAGGCACCGGTGGCAAGGCCGAGATGCAGAAATAGTTTTGCATGAGGTTTTTCCCCTTGCAGCAGTCAGCAAACCTTTCATCCCGGGCTGACAGTGTGCCACAGGCTTTGGCCGTGTGCTCTGAGAGCTGCAAAGAGGGGAGCAGAGGGCGTGTGGTGCTCGGTGTCCTGCTGGAACTGGTGAGGCTGCGGACACCCTCACCAAGATGGGGTTCACTCCCTAAGCCCCTGCTGTGACTCAGGAGGTGGTTTTGGGGTGGGCTTCTGGCTCCCCTACCTCCTTCTGCATGCAGTCCTCGGCCACTGAGTCGCAGCACTGCGAAAACATCTCGGCAGCATCTTCTGCCAGGGGGAAAAGGTCCTCGAAGGAAGCACTGGGTATCTTCTGAGCGAGCGAGGTGAGGTAGCTGGGCAGGCACAGGGCGTACGAGGGGGTCAGGGAGCTCATCTCCCCTTCCCCCATTAACAGCTCCAAGCAGGGGTTTTGCTGCATAGAGGTGCAGGAGAGCGATGGTGGGGAGACACAAGATTCGCTCTGCACCTCCACTACACACAGAGCGTTTCCAAGGGATGCTACAGCGCGTTTGTTTTTACATCTTAATTAAAATTTGTGTTTGTGAATACTGCCCGCAAACAGGATCCACGGCTTGAAAGAGGAATGTGCTCCCAACCTGACCCATGTTCAAGGAGAGAAAATGTCATTTTCCCCTTTTACCTGAAGGTAACTTTTTCCTTCCCATATGCTGTGAAACGGGAGCAAGCACGGTTTGACATCAGGGTGAGGAGGGAGAGAGATTTCCTTTCCAGTTTCTGCCACAAAAAGAAGATCGAGGTGTCCTCTGAGGGGAATGCAAGCGTTTCCCAGCCACCTCTCCTCAGGGCACCGGCATGGTGCTCACTCAGTGGTCTGAAGGGCCTCACCTCCTTCAGGAAGCAGGCGGTGGGCGTGGGGGAGATGCAGCAGGTGGAGACCATGGAGAGGAAGGTCCTGGTGGAGCCCAGGAGCACGGGCAGGGGCGCCTGGCTGTAGCTGCTGGCGTAGTCATGCAGGAACCTGTGGCAGAGGTGGGCTGAGGAGAGCCGGCAGCCGGGATCAGGTGCTCGGGTG